>Ga0123352_10018382_pt1 | contig 11143 bp, 6 predicted proteins | sample TergutLab28metaG_FD_89700 | JGI IMG/M metagenome (GOLD analysis project Ga0123352, IMG submission 89700) | Labiotermes labralis P1 segment gut microbial communities from Petit-Saut dam, French Guiana - Lab288 P1 | ecosystem: Host-associated > Arthropoda: Insects > Digestive system > Gut ... | reverse complement strand
ATGACAAACCACACCACACAGTAAGTCCCGGTAAATTTACGTGTTTTTCCAGATGAATGTGCGGATTTTCAGAGGACCAGTACACACAATTGTGGCGGTTTACAGTACCATTCAGTTCGAATTGTGCCTCATCAGACCAGACAACCTTCCCTGCAAACGCCTCATCATCACGCATCATGCCTTCAAACCACTCACAGTACTCAAGTCGTCGATCTGTGTCGTCCTCATTCATAGTAAGCAGCAGTCTTGGAATGTACATCTTCCACTTTGCACTTTTCAAAATTTGTTGTACACTTGATCGACTAACTCCGGTTTCGCGTGAACACTGTTTCACATACTTTTGTGGTGAACGTGTAAATTGTTGTAACACCGCAGCGGAGGTAGCTAGAGTTGTTGCTGTCCGTGGTCGCCCGGATCTTTCTTTGTGCACATCACCAACAATGCCGTCGATTTCGAATTTATCCCGAATACGCGTAATTGTTAGATGTGTTGGTGGCTGTGTTCCAAACTCATTCCGCCATTGTCGCTGTACCTCGGTAATGTTTTCAAACTTAAATTACCACTTCAGCACTTCCTTCCGTTCTTCAAACGACAATCTTGCTCCAGCCATGTTGGGTCACTGTCTTAACGATTAAGGACATCAGCGCCTGTGCCATCTGTTGAGAAAACATTATGTTACACTCTCACCCTGAAATAGAAATTTCATTTAAATTTATTCCAAAGATATTGATGAGTAAAGAGTGTATACATTTTTTGGGCCACTGTGTATATTCTTGCAGGGAATTATAAAATTACTTGAGTTTCAAAACTTTCAATTTGAATCAATTAATTGAAAAATTCTTTCGCTGGAAACGGTTACGTCACCTTTTATATGTGACCAATTCAATTATCAATCACTTCACAGCTATGGATCAGGTCTTTGTGGTCGCAACTGAGCTGCCTAGATAAATATTATTGAGAGGATGAAAGTTACTCGGCACTTAACATTGTTTCCCTTTTCTATTTTCATGCATTTCTGGCCTTTGGACAGAGGGCGATGAATAGGATATATGAGTAAAAATTGGTACTTTGCACCAATAACACGTACTTTATATCGGCGATATTAATTCGTCATATTATTCTATGGCAAATAAACTACGCTTTTTCAATCCAACACAAAACTGGTTTATTAAAATTCAAAACGTTGCCTTTCCACGTGTGTTACATGTTTCGGCCTGTACTTAGACCATATCGGTGCAAAACCTGTAATTCTAAACATACGAATTTGTAAAGGTAACATTTTGGATTAAAATAAACTTGTGTTGTGTCAGGCTGAATAACTGTAGAGTTTTTTGACCGTGCATCTTCCTCATGAAATAAAGTGAAATGCCAGCTTGATGCAACTAGGTAATTTTATTGATGTATTCTCAGCTCGACATGTTTCGGGTACATACGCCCATCATCAGGAACATTGGATGTTGTGCTGCAGCATATGATTTTCTGCGCCGAGTTTTTGGATGGGTGGTGGTCTTGAGAGCCGCTGCATGGGTCGTGTGCACGGTGCGGATGGTGCCGTGCGCACGGCACCATCCGCACCGTACACATTGTTGGCATTTCACTTTATTTCTTGAATAACTGTAGTTTGTTTAATAACAAACACAACAGGATGGCTTCCATAAATATTGTTCTATGGGATAATGTTTCGACTACATGAAGGTCATCCTCAGGGAATATAAAAATGTGTAAATACTAAAGTTGTACAAAAATTAGGTGTCATTTGCATTTTAACACTTGTTGCCTCTACCTCTTGGTTTTTAAAAAAACATTATTTTTTGGATATTGCACATGATAAGATTAAAACAAGTGAAATAACAAGACAGACAATGTAAGTATAACGTAACACTGAGGCGCGGTCTTGCAACCATTGCTGCAGTGGAAAATCAAAATATATTACATATTCTGAGCGTGTGTTTTTAGTCTTAGGTATAAATTATGCAAAGCGGAAGCGTCATATGGTCGTCTGGGGTGTGCCACGCTCTACAGTACTTTTCTACATTATCTCACAAACTGCATGATTTAAAAAAAAAAATTGCTGAACATAAAATGTGTGTTTTGATTTTCTCTACGCCTTTTTTCTGGAACATTTCTCACTATAAGAAGAAATGAGCGAGATATAATTTAAAAATTCTAGCGGGCTTCATGTAAAGTAACCGTTATTCTTGTTCGATTTTAATTAAACTTGAATATTTTCGACATTTTAAAAAAAAATATACTCAAATACCAAATTTCAAGAAAATCCGTCTAGTGACAGCCGAATTGTTCATTGCTGACAGACATGACGAAGCTAATAGTCGCTTTTCGCAATTTTGCGTAAAGAACTTCCCGTATGATATGGTTTTATTTCGGTGGAGTTTGTTGCACAGTTAAGGAAGCAGTCAGTGATATGTGTATTAACGTACTCGATAGCAAAATTGTGTAGATAAAGTTATATTTTAGTAAAATACTCCGCTTTCTTTTCATAAGATAAAACTGATACAATATTCATGTTGTATCCGATTGCGAACTACATAACTTTATTGGTTATCACATTACATACTTCTTCAAAACTAGTTGTTGTGTCGTCACACTATCACTGCTGGTAAGAACAATGAAGTAACATGAGCCTGGAGTAATTTAATTAATTATCCACTTCATAATTTGTAATCTTCAGTGTGTTTTAGTAATGCAGTCATTTCAGGATGAGATGGGTGAGTGTGTAATATGAAGCGGTAATTGAATACACGATTTTAGTCGATAAACAAGAAAGGTACAGACTGCTTGCGAGACCTAAGCTGGCAAGGGGAGATCTCTTAAATTATATCAAGATAGAAAAACAATATCAAGATTTATCTGGATGACATGTAATCATTTCACTGGCAGTGTCTTTTATACATGATTTTACACGCTCGGATAATATTAAAAATGAAGTGTATCGACTACATCAGCTACTAGTAGCTTCTGAAAGACAACTTTTCTGAGAAATTATGTTCAACCGAATGCACTGGTATTACATAAAACTTGCGTCTTGTCCAAGGCAAAGTACGTCTTGCGGTAGGTGCATAGGCCTGGTGCAGTGACGGATTAATGTAGGCAAAGGGAGAGTGTTGACCAATCAAATGAACGTGCTTTGTCACGGTTGGTTGCTGATTGCCGATTAATCATGGATATGTGTGGTCAGTACTGTGTATGTTCAGGAGATTCAGGCAAGTGATTTTCCAGATGTCGACTGACCAGTGTATACTCTATTGATGGCCGCGAGGCATGCGGCTTCTCTGATTAGCAGTAGCTCGGTGTATGGGAAAGGCAGCATTGCTGTCGGTGATACATGGTAGGGGCACACATCGTAGTCTGTCACAGCAAGAACTTCGTATGAATATCGCAACCGGTGTCTTATGCGTTAGGAAGGTTATCTAGTCTTTGTTTCTAATATGCATAAGCAAATCACGAAAATGTAATAGATTTAAACGTCTTAATTTATTTCAATGTACTCAACTTATTTCATCAAAAAAATTCACAGTATTAATTATGTATAAATATTAAAGACTTATGTCCAAATGTTTCGGTAATGGTATACCATCCTCATGGACCAAACATTTCCAGGTTTAAAACCAATTGCCAATTATAAGCTGTATTTTACAAGGTTCTACGGTCTGCAGCACCTCCGTTTTTTAATTTTAAAATAATGCGTCCCGTTTTGTTGAACTATGAAATAAAAATAAAAAATGATAATCGAAAACAACTTTATAAATTATTCAAACAGCTACATGTTTCGACCCTATGGTGTCATCATCAGGGTGACTTCAGAACACATTAAAAGAAGTACACATATCACGTTGTGGCAGTAAGATCTCACTTCTTACAAATATTATGGCCCCTTGGGGGTTTGAACATGTAGCTGTTTGAATAATTTATAATGGTTTATTTTTACGGTTATATGTCTATGCCTTATTTTTAGGAGTTCCATTGTTTATATCAGTTTTGTAGAAGAGGTATGACTTGTACAGGTTTCTCAAAACTTATGGTTAAAATAGGACTACAACACTTATTACATTGTTAAATAAGATACAAAATGTAAAATTATTGTTGTTACGGTCGGGAGTGGAAATTTATAATCATGTGGTTTGTGTATAGCACACAAATCCCGTAATGAGCCACTTGATTCTAAAAGTATAACGCTTTTCGCTTTCATTATTAAGTTGGCCGGTTCCAATTTTGTCGAAAGCCGATTTAACCTGACCGTGGTTTTTTCTAACTTTCCCGAAACTCTAGAGGAAACTAGTATTGGATAGTACCTTAAATTATGACACGACTGCTTTCTGGCTCCTTTCCAATCCATCATTCGTTGTTATCCTGGCACTGGACCATGTAGTAATCTGAACTACTTGGGGCGGCATTAAACAAACCACAAACAAATGAAACTAAATAAATAAATGAAAATAAAATTGAGTCATTTATCACTCAGCGCTACCAACATAAGAAGTTAAAACACTTGACATAAGTAGTGTGTAATATAAAAGTGACAGGCATTTAATTCTGCTACGGACCTTTACAGTATCCAGAGTTTTATTATCAAGCGGCAGTTCCAGATATGAACAATTAACTTCTGTAAAACTCAAAATAATCTTCATAAATTTTCGTAGCGATAACCAAGTTACTCCTGAAGTGCGGTCATGACGAATTCGTATGGCTTCGCATTAGCCTTGCAATATCCTGTTTCGTTTTGTGACGGCAGATTTTTAACGATAACAGCTTCATAAGGATTTACAAACATCGTGGGCTGGAGAGCAACACAACAGAGTCAATCACAAAACAAAACCTATTCATATTATACATGAAGATAATTTCACCAATTAAAGCAAGTAATAAAGAATTTGCATACATGTAACCATCAGTACTGTCATCTCAACCACGCACAAATCTTTCAAACAGTCCTTTCCATTCAAGATAAAGGTAAAGGTCACCGCACGAAATGCCTATGCAGGGATAGAAGGGAGGCACAGTTATAGCTCCAATACATTAGCAACCAGCAATAGAAGATGGTGGGTTGTTAGCGCCATCCTCCGGCCGCTTTACCCTCGAGAAAGGCTCGGTAACCGGGTGGGCTTCATGGCCGGTCTGCAAAGGACGGAAAATCTGGCCTCTACTGGGATTCGATCCTCGGACCGTCCAGCCAGTAGCGAGTCGCTATACCGACTGAGCTATCCCGGTCGTCTCCTTTCAAGCCATCCACTTAATATTTCGTTATATCGTCTCTAATTAGTAATAAAACATCACAAAACCAATCTCACTTTGTTCTGTTTCTCTAATAGTATTTTACGAGGAGTAAAAATCAAGCAAATCCTAAATATATAGTGTCTTCCAACAAATTGATAGTTCTCTCTCTCTCTCTCTCATGTCTAAATACCGTACTCAGCACCTTCTTCTAAAAGTCCCAAATTTATGGGATATAAATTTGTATACGATTTCGTAACAGTTAATGAAACCAGCTCAATGGAGCACAGTCCTCCTGAGAAACTAACGGTCTTTCAGTTCGTCTGAAAATCTCTAATAAATCCAGATGTTCATTTCCGCCTTTTACAGCAACCGACACTACAAACTATCCTGAGCCACCATATTTCTTTAAGAACGATTCGCTTCAATGCCTCCCGTCTACGTCTAGTTCTTCCAAAGTGCATCTTCTGTCAGATATCTCGCCTGATACTGTGTACACACTTCTCACGCCCCGCAAATATTTTACATGCTCTGAATATTTCAATGCACTTGACAAAGCAAAATATACACGTATCATTTTATTTTCGTACTGCATTACACTGGGATTTAAAGCACAATGTCAGCTATGTATATCGTACCATTTAATGTACCATTTATCAACCCATATATTTGTCCACCTATTTTCAAAACTTATCTCAAAATCAACACATACTCGTTTCTCTATATTACATTAGCAGACAAGTGATCTGTAGTGGAGGGTCGAAGTGTTTACTGTACGGTAGAAAATCAGTTTTTAAACATTTTTCACTTCCACGACAGCAACACAATCAGTAGCATGATTAAGTCAGTTATGCTTATAAGTAAGCACCCGTCATGCTTTTTGTTAGACGTTGTTAAATACTGCAGTCACAGCCCTACGGTAGATGTGACCATGCATACAAAAGCCAGCCTATTTCGGACCCAAGGCCGTTAATAAATGCAACATTCTCGGAGGCGAACAGGTTAAGGTACATAAAATGTGGTATTGAGAATGTTTGATTTCTGCTGAATGTTCCTATGTTTTGTTCAGTTCTTATACTCCCATAATTTTATTAGGTCTTAGGGATTGGGGGGCGTACAGGGTGGCGCAGTTGGTTAAGGAAGTGCTCTACAAAGCGGAAGGTCGTGGGTTCGATTCTGTGTAGGGTCATTGGGATTCTTCATTGACTCATCCTCTCCCAGAAATTAGTACCAGCGTTGTCTTCTGAGGGGTAAAGAAGGCCGATGCGTTTAGCTGACAACCTTATCACCTTCATGGACCGAATGTCTGAAAATTCTGGGATTCTCATCCTCCCGGAGGTGTAAAGATCTATCCAGACTTGTACAGCGATAACTTTACCTTTAACATTATCTTCTGGTTTGGTGTAAGGATAGATACAGGTACTAGTACAGTGTGAACTACGGCACTCGTTATACGGGAGCTGCACAGTCTGCCAACACGAATTTCACAACTGGGGTATTGTCGAAGAAAACAGGATATTGAAAATTTACAACAACAAAAAAAAAAGAACAGTGTCAGTTGCACGTTGGTTCATTTATTCTCTGGTAATTTTAGCTTTAATTAACCTACTTTTCCTGTTGGAATATGGTTCAGTACGAATAATTTTCATCGTCCATTTTCGTCGGACAATAATGAGGGAAACTGTAATCAAGCGGCGTCTGTACGCCAACCAGAGGCACGCTGTGCCACGCCTTGTCTTGTTCTCGCTAGTTACTAATCGTATTCGCCACTTCATGTCTGTAAAACGTTTACGTTATGCAACATTACATAGGATAACGTAAATCAAAATGTATGAACATGGAAGAAATAAACCATTCATTCTTGGCGGATTCAACGACACACTTTCAAATTTTAAATGACGTAGCTTCCTGATGTTTGTCCACAGACATTCCAATAACCGTTAAGTTATCTACAACGCAAAGGTAACGTAAAGCAGTCCCAGAGCGTTCCAGGAAGTTAAGGTTCCCAGATTTCGTGACAGCGGCACAGGACGGTGGTAGGTTGTCAACCTTAAGCACCGGCCGTCTTTACCCCTAGGAAATAATTCTGGTATTCATTTCTGTTAGAAGCTGAGTCGATCCCAGGGCCATAGTGTTATCGGAAGGATTTTATATCAATGAAAAATCCACTGACACCAGCTGGGATCGAACCAGCGACGTTCCGATTTGTAGCACAGCACCTTAACCACTGTGCTACTGCAGTCCCCTATCTACAACGTATTGTTAGTTTAGTGGAAAAGCACATTAACCCTTGTCCTGCTAACGTGAAGAATATGGTGAACTCCTAATAATGCTAGCAGATGGCAGATGGGATTTAACTTGGCGTTTGAAGGGTTAAAATTAAAAGACATTAACATCCTTGGATTCCATTTTTCACCTATTCCTGTCCCATTTCTTTCATTTCACTCCACCTGTCCGTCGTAACTCTGATTTCTGTTGCGGATGCACAATTTTAAAGACACAGCATGGAAGGGAGATAACTGAATACAGCTGGCTCAGGATGGAGATAAGTGGTGGACTGTTGTGAACATGGTGATGAACCTTATGTTTTTGTACATTGTTAGAAATTTCTTGACAAGATGAGAAAATCTTAGTTTCTGAAGTAACACTCCTCTCCATGGGGCTTGTTAGTTACACTCTTAACTCCTTCGCTGGTTGCTGGCTTGTATTTATGGCACTCCAACTGACTGATCGTTGTTTGGTTAAGATAAAATATTCGAGAGAATCTTTGACTCTCAGAAACATAATGTTTCAAATATGCTTTAGTCACTGAATACAGGCAATTTGACGTGTCGTGATATTATTATTATTATTATTAATCACTTTTATGCAGGGTACTTACATGCCTGATACAAACCATGGTCTTGGGTAAATAGTGTTGCAGCTATCTGCTGTTACAGTTTGTGGACATGTTGAATATGTAACCTTTTAAGGCCAGGCAAAGGCCAGCAGCAAAGCCAGGCCAAGCCAGGCCAGGCCAAGCGAAGCGCAAGTCGACGTCCCCCTGTCTCTTAGCCAATCCTGCGTTTGACCGCGTAGCTGGGCTCAGTAACAGACACCTAAACTCCAACAGGGGAATATGCTAACGCTAATGATTTGGAAGTCAGGCTGAGGGCCTTGACTGATCTTGCCAAAGACTAGGGCCTAGGGTGCCCTGGACTAAATATGCGAGGGATAAACTTTGGTTGGTTGGCTGTCTGGGTTCCGAGCCCAGACTGGCTCTGTCGCATACTGGAGGAATGCGATGTTTACGGACAAAACGCAGACTGTTTTAGTTAAAGGCCCAGTTCGTACCGCGCTGTAAACACTTTTCATCTCGGTTATAAAAACCAATCAGTTTATGTTATATGTAGCAGAAGTCGCCATTTGTTCAGAGAGAACTACAAAAAATACAGTGTGGACAGAACGTTTGATTCTTAAGTGTTAAACCTGTTGGTGCACTAACCAGTACCTTAACATTAGTACCAATATGGCTGCCTTCTGTAGTTCTTCAATTTCGTACCTTCCCAGTACGTTGCTCAGGTGCTGCCTGGACGATTTTTGTACTGTTTCACTTGCCCTTATAATTATTATTATTACTTATTCAAATTCATCGTTTTAGGCGCATTCGCAAAATTACGAAAAGCGACTATTAGTTTCGTCGTGTCTGTCCGTCTGTCCGTCTTTCCATCCGTCCGTCCGTATGGATGAGCTCCCACCGGACGAATTTTCATGAAAGTTGATGTCTGAGGATTTTTCGAAAATCTGTCGAGAAAATTCAATTTTCATTAAAATCGGACAGAATAAAGTTTAGTTTACATTAAGACCAATATACATTCTTGTAACATATCGCACGGTTCTTCTTAGAATGAGACACATTTCGGAAAAAAAGTTGTACAGAAAATCAAAACACGCTTTTCGTGTTCAGTAACTTTTTGTCGAAAATCGTGCCGTTTATGGGATAATGTGGAAAAATATTGTAGAGCGGGACAGACCACAGATGACAATATGGCGCATGCGTATTGCATGCTGGACACCTAAGGCTACAAATACATGCACCGAGGTTGTTTTTCCACTGCAGAAATGGTTGCACCCAACGCCCCTCAATGTTACGTTATATGTATTTTGCCTGTCTTGTTACATTTTAGAATCTTCTCTGAGTCTTTCTTATTCACAATTCTTTCTCCCGAAATTGCAACATCTATTAACGTGCATGTTCCTCTTTCATTACCACGGATTACGATGTCCTGTTTGTAGTCACAAATGGTTTCGTCTTCTTGTACTTGTTGATTCTATGATATGCTTAACTCACCGTCCTGATTTATTATTTACACCAACAAATGCACGGTGCACACATCAAGATATCACCGCCATGACTTGTTCCTATTAATTTTGGTGCATGCTTATACTAATGCTGATTGTCTAATTTTACACCTCTTTCCTTGCATATGTTAAAAGCATATTTAAGCTGCAGTATTTCATGTCTCTTTTGTTAGTACTGAGCATGTTGTTATTATGTGGTCTACAGTCTCGTAAAATTGACATAGTTTACATTATTATTATTATTATTTTTATTATCATTATCATTATCATCATCTCATCTTCATTATTCGTAAAATTTTCTAACGAAATAATACTTCAGTCTTCTTTACAAATGTCAATCAAATGCTTGTCTAATCTGACAGTTGATAGATGTATGTTTCATTTTGGTGTATACAGATAACAATTTCCATGATTTGTACTGTACTATGCCTCATCACGCACATAATAGTCACAATGATATATATATATATATATATATATATATATATATATTCACAGGCGGGGAATTCAATTCCAATCCTGTGTGGGTTATGAGAATTTTATTAAATATATATAAAATCCAGCGAATTGCGAAGGGAAAAGAAGATCATTTGATAAATGTCTATCGTAATATTTGTCTGGAAGCGAAGACAATAACTGTCGCACGAGCTTATCATGAATACTGATAAACAGAAACAAAATTGCAGTGTTACAGTTTCCATTACAGGACTCTGTAACGCTAATACAGGCTGGAGATACAAGTTTGGTTACTGAAATTTTATCACTTTTGAGAACTTTACTCTCATTTCGATGTACACATCGCCGATGGGTAGCACATGATACACACCAGACCTCCGAGCAGTCACTACTGACATTTAATAATTCTTCCCAAATTTACTCCAAAGTTTGTATCTAGCCTTAGATGAAATCTGTACCTAGCGACTGGGGAGGGCATGGCGTCTTGCTTCAGGTCGGAATTTGTTGCAAATGGCCTGCCAGCCAAAGAGATGCAAATTACAGGACGCGAGAGTTAGACCGTAGGAATTACGTCCACAACCTACTAGCCGTAGTGCCGTAAACAGTCACAGGAGCTGTAGGCAGGATGGAATTTGGTGTTAAAGTGAAAAATTTTGACCCCTTGACCAAGCAACATAGGCATTTTGCGGCGAATAGACTACCGAAACTTCATAAGTACACCGACACCACAATGACGCTCAGCAGTTAGTGTTCCCACGGTCAAAGAAGTCAACAAGAACCCTACATTAATGGTCCCGAAAGCCTGTTGCCACGATCTTCGCTACCGAAGGCGTTGTTTCGATTTTCTTTGTCGGGGGACATGATGGGTGTTTTCAGTTCATGGATGTTTCTTTCGTTTCGGGTGTCACCTGACTGAACCATGTTCCCTACCCTGTAACAATGTACTGCAGAAATTTCTCTTGTTCGTCAGCGTTGTGTGTCAAACACAGGGTGCCCCAGGAGGAATGTGCCAGACTTCAGGAGGGTGTTCCTTATGTTAAAGTATACCGATATAACCCAAAACACCTATGTCCAAAGTTGAACGGTTACGGAGATAATGGCCAGAGAAAAGTGTGGT
>Ga0123352_10018380_pt1 | contig 11143 bp, 9 predicted proteins | sample TergutLab28metaG_FD_89700 | JGI IMG/M metagenome (GOLD analysis project Ga0123352, IMG submission 89700) | Labiotermes labralis P1 segment gut microbial communities from Petit-Saut dam, French Guiana - Lab288 P1 | ecosystem: Host-associated > Arthropoda: Insects > Digestive system > Gut ... | reverse complement strand
GGGTGTGTGTGGTTGGGGGGGGGGGGGGGTAGGTAGGTTTTAGTTCCATTTTACCCCCCACCCCTGGCCTTTTTGCCCTGGAGAAAGAGGTCCCAACACCCACTGATATGGTGGCTGGGGTGGGGGTGGGGGAGTGAAGTTAGCCTGCAAGTTTCAGGAATACAGAAAAATTTCTAGCCCTGATCAGGCATTGAACCATGATTACCTGTTTGCCTAGCCCATAGTCTTGACATTATGTCAGGTCCGTATATATTATATGCATTTGGTATTTTCATTCAACATGTTACCCTAAGGAATCAATATGGATTGGAGGTGTCTATAAGAAAATGTAAGTGTAAGAGGGACAAAAAAGAGAAGGCCAGAGTTAATTACACCGTGAGGACCTTCATGATTTGTGAGATATTAAGATGATAAAACCAGTAAGGATGAGATGGGCAAGGATTGTAGCATAAATGAATTACTGAGAAATGCATACATTCTTGACAGAACATATCCTGTTTTATTTGTGAACACAGTTAAAAGATAGTAGATCTTCAATCAAAACACAACATATATTTCCCCACTCTAAAATGGCTGCATGTTTTGGATTGAATGATACTTGATGAGGCTGATAATTGCAGGTAAAATGCAGTTACATATGGTATGTCATATTTATTGTAGGATCCCACATCACATGAATGTCATTAACATGAAATTGTAATATTTTTATTAGTTACTGATACAGTTATTTTTGCAATAAAATTTAATTTAGTGATATTTATGTGATGTGGGATCCCACACTAAACATGCCAATGTATGATATGTTAAGCATGTAACTGCATGTTACCTGCAATTAAGTCATGTGTCAGCCCAATGATGGATTATTCAATCCAAAACATTTAGCTATTTTAGAGGAAGAAAAATCTATGTTGTGTTTTGACTAGGGTTACCATATATCCATCACAAGAAGAGAGGACATTTCCCATGTATCTTACATAAAAAAGAGGAAATATCAGGAAAAAAGGTGAAAACAGAGAACATGTAAAGAGTCACAATTTTATTACATATAACTACTCCACAATTCTCTGCTAGAAGTTCTCCAAATTATGAAATTCTTAGTTGCAGAAATTTAGGTTTTGCAGGATTTCTACACTTAAGTTTTCCAAGACATTCTGAAGGTCAACTACTGTTTTTATTTTTGTCTCAGACAGTGATAATGTAATACAATTATGTATTTCTTGAAATATGTAAAAATCTTTTTTACATTTTCAGTACCATTAAAATATGAGAAGCTTTGAGAAAGAAAAAATAGTCAAAAATCCAGATATTCTAGAAATTAAATAAAAAAATACAATTTTATAGCGTTCCCTTGATGTATTGAGTAACAGTCTCTGCTGCCTAATTTGATTGTTGCCGCACTTCAGTTAACTTTGATTGTAAACCACCATTTTTCCAATCAAAATACTGGATTGCAACAGGAAACACCTTCACAGTATTGTGATTGTTTACATCTATGGCACCTCCACAGTAACAAACACCTGCATTGTGTTTTCAATATCAGGAGGTGCAGTTATGGAGTTAGTGATTGCTTATCTTTGTCCACACACTTGAAAGTTTTCAGGGTATTTCAGAAACAAGAAATATTATTTTGAATAGAATAGAAGTGCAGTCCACTCTGCTGTAACTACTGTCATGTTTCATGGTATTAAATGAAACCGCACCTTCTGCTGCTAATACAGCATCATCTGATTTGCTTCCTGATCCATTAAAAAAAAACTTGTTACTCTGCTGAGCTCATTTCACCTCTAACAGCTCTCTTCTGCTTTGTGCATTCCATGTGGGCTTGAAGATCAAGAGCACCCTTGCTTACCACAGACTTTTGACAAAGGCCAGAAACCTGGACATTTTTGGAAAGTTAAAAAAAATCCCACCTGAACACAATTATGAAGCCTGAAAAAGAGCACATGCCTGGAAAAACCCAGACATATGGTAACCCTACTTTTGATTGAAGGTCTGTTATCTTTTAATTGGTGCATGCACAGTTTTAGTCATAAAACATGAAGGGATCATGTGGGTGGGCTGTGTGTAGCAGGGAGGATATTAGAATGGAACTTGAACAGGATAAATTGTGGAATGGGTTCAGTTGGCCTGACTGTGGTGGTGAGCCTTTTGGTTTCATACATGGTACATTTATTAATGATTTATGTTATTCTGCATGGTGCATTGTTATGACCAAAAAATACCAGTAATCAAGAGCACATTTTGGCTTCCACATATTAGGTGGTGTGTTGAGTTTTATTACTGAAAATAATACTGAGGATTAGTCTTTGTATGACATCATGTTGACTGGTAATTTGTTTAATGTTTTGGAGGAGCTTACTGCCTCCTCCAGGGCAGTGAAAAAGAATAAGTTGCTGGCTGAATTGGTTGCGAGTTGCAGATTACAAATTGAATTATATAGTGAAAGAGAGGGTTAGGTTGAGTCATGTATAGAGCCATTAGTGATAAGGAAAGCAGAATATAATGGTGGGAGGTAGGAGCAAGTGTATAAATGCAGAAGGAAAGCAAGGTAACTAATGGAAACAAAAGTGACAAATTGAAGAGAGAGAGTAATTAGGATAGCCAGCTGAATAGGGTCAGGTGAAACAACAGTGTGGATCTGTGGCGCTGAAAAGGGTTGTAATGCTACAGTTGCTTATCTTTGTGGGGAGGTTTTCTCCTTTCCTTCAGGGAATAAATGAAATGTTTCCATCACCTGCTCAAGACAGGCCATTCTCTGTTCTTGTTGTTGGGAGAGAGCTCCTCCATGATGATTTGGTCCAGATATTGGGATTTGGTAGAGAGGACTTAGCATCTTGGTATTGGATACAGTACTCCCTGTTGAGATGGTGTTAAATTGCCAGGAATAAGGAGGTAGTCAGCTACTCTGGGATGTTGGCAACGAATCACCAATCAATGTGGCAAAATATGCCAGGAGACTGTAGTTTTCATTGACAGCATTGTCAGCACTTGAAATCACACACAAATTGTACTGTTGGGACTGATTAGCCAAGTGATGGTCTTGCTCCATGGAATGTGGTCCTTCTTGAGAAACTGTTATTTGCTAGTCTGTTCAAGAAGTTTGTCTCAGCTGAAACCCAAAGATTTGTTAGTCAGTTCACAAGATCCTGCCACTGCACCTTTTCCCAAGCCATTGAAATGTTAGCCTTCCATTAAGCTTTGTCCCAAATGGTCACATGTTTGCCCTTTCTCCAACTAAAATTTTGTATGACTTTCTCATTTCCCCATGTGCACAGGATGTAAGACTTAAGATTCTCACAGCAGTGATGGTCAGGATTCATGTACTCTGGTTGATAAACAGTGAAATTTTGGACAGGCTTGCTACTCCATTTTCAGGGTCTGAGTAGACCAAGAGGGAGTCCATTATGCAGTTCTTCGCTCCCTTTTTGCTTCCTTTTGCTCAGGTCCAAGTACTTATTCACATCTCTTGTAAGAAACAATTTATTCAAAGTGAGGCAGTGTTCGTTTGTTATACTGATTTACATAACATTTATCAGGTGTCAGAGCATGAAACTAAGTGTGCTGTTGTGTTCACCTAATGGCACCATTTACTAAAAACATGGATCTCTGGTTTGCTGTATCCTCTGCCTCTGCTATAGAGACATTTTTAAAAAATAACAACATATATGGCAAAATTTCTTGGGCAGCCCATTTGCAACAATCTGCTGGCTAGTGACTTGTTTTTGTGGGGCTGTTTCAAAATCAGAGGAATTTAGACATGTTTGGCACACCTACACAGTCTCAACTGAGGCGTTCTGAAGAAATAAATTCCAGATATCCTGTCATATCCACATAATGGAAAGTGTGAAATCCAGGTCCATCAGTACATAAATCTTGTTGGACAACTCATGGGTGTCATTTTTATAAGTGACTTTGTTGTAATATTCTTCAATAATGAAAAGCATTTGTCTTTCAAGTCATATTTCTTTAAATACATTTTAGTAAACTGTAGTCGACTAGCATATGTTTAAATGTGTTGATTGAATTCTGCCTCACCCTGTGTGTATCATTCCATTATGACAAAAGACGAAGGTTTACATGTGCATAAAACAGTATTTAAAATTCAATATTTCTGTCATGGAGGTGGATGAGAACATAAAAGATTTGTAATCTGAACAGCATTCACTAAATTTAACCTGTTTCTTGAGTAATGTAAATTTGGTTTGTTACTCATGGTCCCAAATACGTCAACTTTGTCACATGTTCAGAGAATTCTGTTCTGCATCTTGGATATGAGATATGAGAGCATACTGCCCTGTCAGATGACAAAATAAGCTTCTCTTGCATCAGCAGATGGTTGTACCTCAGCAATGCTGTAGTAGGTCTGAAAAATTTATGGAATAGTAACCTACTGCCATAAGGGACAAGGTGGTCAAGGTTTCCCAGTGCTTAACATTATGCAGATGACACTAGGGTGTGAACACTCATTGCTTTTCTTAGAGAATGAGTTGGGTGTAAAAGTATGTTGTCACATCCACCTTGATTATAGTCTGTGGTTGTGACATGTTTCTTTTTTCTAGCATTCAAGAATGCACAGAAACGACAGACAAGAGGGTGGAGGAGTAGAGAGGGGACACCTCAAGAAGACACATCAAGCACAATCACAGGATACAAAAGGTAGGATGTCCACCGCCAGCCATCATCGTGTGTGGAGGCATAACTCAGAGACCGGGCTCCCTGGAGGGACAGAAAACAAAACCTTGCAGAGCAGGAAACATGAAGGGGTCACACCTCCTGAAATTGGAGTATCACAGCACCGAGTATGGCAAAGCAGCTTAAAGGATAAAACCCACCCCCCTGGACCCAGAGCTTCTGAACATAAAGTGGGGCAAAATGGCTCAGAGGAAAGTACACACCAGCAAGGTGCTGCCTCTACATCTCGAGCACTGCAACACAAGCTGAGGCAGAGTGACTCTGTGGATAGAACTCACAAACATTGCACAATCCCTACCTCTGGAGTGGCACAGCAGAGAGACTGGCAAAGTTGTTCAGGGGATAAGATTTCTCAGCAGGACCTAAAAGTGTCAGACCCACGGGGTGGAAGGGTGACAGTGGCAGTGGTGATGAAGCAGCTAGCTGAGCTGTATGAAGGTCATTTGGACGCAAGTAAAGCTGCTGATCTAGTGCAGGTATGCACCCCTAACTTTCTGCAGGAGCTTGAGGAATTCATCCGCGTTACTGCACCTGATGTGACCTTCTTCAGTGATTTGGCAACCTTCTGCCGCAGTGCCTTTACATCTTTGCCGAGCAGTGTATGTGTTCGTTTTCAACACACATTAAAGACCTCCCTGTGGGTGGTGGAAAAGCTTAACAATCCTTCACTTAAAGATCAGTTTACTAGGCTGGAGGAGAAACTGGTGGAGCATGTACACCGGAGCCGGGAGTTGGATACCAGGGTCACCCAGCAAAACTTCCGTTCTGTACCTGTGCTGCCAACTCAGGCAGATGTTTTTTTGTCACCTCTGAATGGCCTCAGTGTTTCTATGTCCAATGCAGAGGAGCATTATTTGTCAGAGCTGTTCTTTTCAGTGTATGAAGCCTTCATGGGCCATATACGCGATGGCATCAGGAGTTTCTGTGACACTCAGCACACACCACTCAAGCCAACAGGTAATATACAATTCTGTCAGGGTATACAGTTTATCAGCCCGGTTTTTATGGCTAATTGCCTGTGCCTGGCCATCAGACTCACTGCAGAGTGTCATCTCCGTGTTGGAACACTTGTCTGTTTTAGTTGTGATGGCTTCCGATCACTTCTGTTTGCCACAGTTAAATACACAGATGGCCAGATCTTGGTGCAGCTGTGTGGTAGAGGACACCAAGTTAATAAGCAGCTCTTTGAGAATGAGTACGTGATGGCCAACAGTGGGCTGTGTGCAGAGCCCTCAGTCAGTGTGCTGTTGACACTGCAGCAGCTGCAGGCAGTACCAATGCGGTATTACCTAGTTGAGGGTGGCACAGTGCTTGGTCGGAAGCATCATATGCAGGAGCAGCCTGACTTGGACTCACTACAGCGTGAGGCCCTCAACCATGCTCTCACACAGGAGTTGTGCCTGGTGCTGGGACCCCCAGGCTCAGGAAAGACACATGTTGCCTGTGCAGTGGCACGTAACACAAGCTGCCCAGTCCTTGTAATCTGCAAGTCACACAGTGGGCTGAACACATTCTTGCAACGCCTGGCACCCCTCACTGTCATGTGGCTTTCTGACAAGACTAAACACCAGCAGAACAAGGAGAGGAGAATAATGCAGGTACGCATATATTCAATTCTGGTGCACCTTAGGAAGTTGGAACTTGATCTTGCCCTTTTAGCAAGGAATGATGGTGTGGTGGCACTAGAATCATTCCGGGAGAGTGGTGTGGTGAGTGTTGCACACTTTAGCAGTTTTCTATGGCAGCCAGACACTACCAGTGTTTATTACAGCTGGCTTATAGATGAGACAATTTCCCAAGATGTACATCCTGACCGTTGCAGTCTCGTGGCATTCTGTGGTGCTGTTCCTCACACTGAGGACACTGTGTTGTCTACTGTACAGTCCTCACTGAAGTGGGCTGAACGCTTGGAAAACGTGGAAAAGAAGCGTTCTGAGGTGAATGCTTACATCAATAAGTTGCAGGAACGATGGGGGTATGGAGAGGATGTGAGTAAAGAGGTACAAACGCAGAAGGAGTTGTACCGTGATCTAGCCTTTAAGTTGAAGCGACTCAAGACTCGGCTGACAAAGACTTGGCCAAGTGATAGACTGAAGACTTGCCATAATCTGTGGAAACTGAGACCAATTGAACGTTGGGGGCTGTACTTTGCATGGGTAGCAGCACTGCGTGCACAACTATTGGGCAGGTTGGAAAATCTGCAGCATGAGCTCACCCTGGAAGACAGGAAGCTTGAACTAGTAGATCAGCTGATAGGCCTGGAGGTTGCCAAGCAGGTATCAGTGGTTGGAGCCACAGCAGGGGAGGCCACAAGACTTAGGTCTGTGCTGGAAAAGCTGGCGCCTACAACAGGTATGAGGCAGCAGGTTCAATGTGTTTGATACCAGTGGGCCTGTTTTAATTGTTTCCATCCAGTTCACATTACCAAAACAGTTTACAACGATCCATTTGGCACTCAAAAGGAACGAATTCATGCAGAATGGTGCCTGCCCTTCATAATAACCTAATAAACTATGTGACTGATGTTTATGAAACTTCCAGTGGAGGATGGTTTTTCATCCCACTCTTGGTCATGTGTTTCACTTCTTTGGAGATGGGGTTAATGGAACAAAGGGCGATAGATGGCCTAGTACTGGGGTTTAAATAAATATTATGGTGATGTCAGAGGTTGAACACAGAATGTAAGGGCAATGAGAAAAGTATATGAAAAGCATTGGTCTTGAAATGTTACATCCCCTTCCCAAACAAAATTGCTGTTCTGTCCCTAGTTTCTTATTTCCCTCTCCCTGTTGTTTATCATGTACATGAAAGTGTTACAGTAATACTGGACTAAAATGTCATTGGCATTTATTTATATCACAGACACTGACTTGAACTGCAAGCACTCTGATGACATGTCTTAAAGAAAATTATGAATTCTGCTGATGTCGGCTGTGAAATGACAAAAGTGCAATCCATGGGAGCAAAATAATTTATGAAGATTGTTTGTATATCCTTACTATGGTTGCAGTTCTTTGTTATTCTCTGTTTTATGTCACTACATAATAGGTGAAGTAGAACATGAAAACTGGGTTATAATGAAATGAGCCATAAATTATTGGCACTTTTAGAAGTAACATCCATAAAAGTAGGATTATTTGGTTACTGGATGTTTTGTTCAAAAAACAGCACATCGATTCAGTCATTCATTCATGGTTTAACAGGTAATGAAGCTGCGGTATGTTTCAGTGATTGTGGATGAGGCTACCCACATCACAGAGGCTCAGCTAGTGGCATGCCTTCCACAGTCCTGTCAGCATCTTGTGTTGTTAGGTAAGTATGTTGTGTTTGAATACATCACTGTTGTAGAGACTGGAATTGCATGTGGCTCACAGTGGTGTCTGTTTCAGGAGAACTGAGGCCTGTTCAAGGTGCAGCAAGTTGTCAAGAAGGCCACCTGGTAAGTGTAGACATTTTGGAACCCACCATATTAAGGATGGGTGTGGGGAGGCAGCAATTACCGAATAAATGAATGAAAAAAAAACTGTATTTTGTTACTATGGTTCACAAAATACTTAGTTATGAACATAATTTTGGTCTTTTTATAATGAAACATGCTTCTCTTTTCCATCTGTTGCAGAAAAAATAATCATTTTCATATCAGATTAATTCAAGAAGGTACCAAGAGGTTGAACCCCCCCCCCCTCCTCCCCATTAACCCTTTGGGGCCAGAATTAACTGCTCATTGTACTCTGCAAAAGACCTATTAGTTATATGGCCGCCCATTACTTTTCATATGTTGGTCAGTGACTTAAGTGGACGTTAGTTTCTTCAGCATCACACTTGTGTCAACTGCAGTTAACTCTATGTGGGAGAGGGTTAATATGGATGCCCTGTTTGTAGATTACTTCATGACACAACCAGTTACAGGAATGCTGCATGATATTACAATGATGATCATGTATGAGAGATGAAGGAAGTCCAGTGAAACAAACCATGTAATAAGTCACCTGTATTGACTGAGAAAACCATGAAAAGTGGGTCCCTGTCACCACAACATGGCGCGTCCTCAGGTTGCGGATAGAGGAATGGCCTCTGATATGGAGGGTTACTGCGAATATATTGAATAAGCAGTCGCGGACAGCCGACAAGGGGTGGTCCTCCAGCTTGGGGGTTGGGTGAGGTGCTAACAACTTCTCACTGTAAAAACGCATTATGTTACAAAATGTTCATACAGAAAGCTAAGGTCCTGGACTGATACTTTGTTATGACCTAAGCAACGGATATGGGACATGAGATATGGTACTTGGAATGTTAGGAGCCTGTATAGGTCAGGTTCGCTTAAAACAGCAGCCAGAGAATTAGTACGATATAAATTAGATTTAGTGGGTGTACAAGAGGTTAGGTGGGACAAAGGGGCACAGTAAGGGCAGGGGATTGTAATTTTTTCTATGTAAAAGAAATGAAAATCATGAATTGGTAATGGGATTTCTTATACATTAGAGAGTAGTATCAACAGTTAAGACAGTAGAGTTTGTTAGCGATGGGATGTCATATGTAGTTCTGAGAGGTCGATGGTGTAATATCATTGTTCTGAATGTGCATGCACCAAGTGAGGAGAAAAGTGTTTATTCAAAAGACAGTTTTTATGAGGAATTAGAGCAGGTGTTTGATCATTTTCCTATGTACCATATGAAAATTCTTTTAGGAGTGTTTAATGCAAAAGTGGAGAGAGAGAACATTTTCAAACCAACAATTGGAAATGAGAGTCTACATCAGGATAGTAATGATAATGGTGTTAGAACAGTAAACTTTACCACATCAAAAAATCCAGTTGTCAAGAGCACGATGTTCCCACACATTCATAAGTACACCTGGACCTCTCCAGATGGGAAGACTCGCAAACAGATTGATCACATACTGATAGATAGGAGATGGCATTCAAGTGTACTAGATGTACAATGTTTCAGGGGAGCTGACTGTGATACTGATCACTATCAGGTGGTTGCAAAAGTTAGGGAAAGATTGGCAGTAAGTAAACAAGAATCACAGAAGTTTGATGTGGAAAGATTTAATCTCAGGAAGCTAAATGAGCTGGAGGTTAGGTAACAATATCAGATTAAGATCTCAAACAGGTTTGCAGCTTTGGAGAACTTATGTGTTAGCGAGGACATAAATAGGGCTTGGGAGAACATTGAAGAGAATATCTAAACCTCAGCTAAAGGGAGTTTAGATCTGTACGAATTGAAGCAATATAAACCATGGTTTGATGAAGTATGTTAACGTTTTTTCCTTGTGTAGGGCCATCAATGATTTTAAGAAGGATTACCAGTCTAGAGCTAATATAGTAGAGGTTGAGAGAGTGATTTGGTTCCAGACTCCCACAGTATTTTGGCTAGTAGAGGAAGCATTTCTCTCAGCTATCCAATGCACATGGGGTTAGTGAGGTAAGGCAGACATAAATACATACTGCAGAACCACTAGTGCCCTGAGACAAGTGCCTTGAGGTTGAGATGGCTATTGAAAAGCTAAAAGGACACAAATCACCTGGTACTGAGCAGATCCCAGCAAAAGTGATTAAGGCAGGGGGTAGAACAATTCACTCTGAGATCCATAAACTTGTGGTGGTATGGGTATAAATTACCAGACACAAAAATACATAGTTATATGTGCATACAATACATAGTTATATGTGCACACAATACTTTACCCATATTTCTATCCATGCTTATAACTTCTGCAGCCATCCGCGTGCTTGCTACCCTGTCTTTCATCTCACTATCTATTACTTGCTGTACCTTTGTTCGTTGTTATGGCCACATGTATATACCGGAACTAGAAACTGCTGTAGCTGACCTCAGCAAGCATTGATGTCATATTCTGCTATTATAATTCTTCTGAAACTGCTCTGTTGCCATACGCTTACAAAAAGTTTTTTTTATTATGTACTTGCAACTGCTGTGTTAGGGTTTATGAAGTTGTGGTGCTTAGATGTTAAATATCTTGGCTAGGTGAGTGGGCTAGTCAGTGGCATGCACCACAAACTTATTACTTCTATTTGGAATAAGGAGGAATTGCCTCAGGAGTGGAAGGAGTCAATCATTTTACCTACTTATAAGAAGTGTGATAAAACAATAATCATAGAGGCATATCAATTCTGTCAACTACATATAAAATTTTATCCAACCTACTGCTGTCAAGGTTAACTCCATATGCAGAGGATATTACTGGGGATCATCAGTGTGGATTTTGATGCAACAGGTCAACTACTGATCATATATTCTGCATTTGTCATATACGAGTAATTGAGAAGAAATGGGACTACAGTGAAGCAGTGCATCAGCTGTTCATAGACTTCAAGAAAGCTTATGATTTAGTCAGGAGGGAGGTCTTGTATAATATTCTCATTGAGTTTGGTATCCCCATGAAACTGGTAAGGCTAATAAAAATGTGTCTGAATGAAACCTGTAGC
>Ga0123352_10018379_pt1 | contig 11143 bp, 9 predicted proteins | sample TergutLab28metaG_FD_89700 | JGI IMG/M metagenome (GOLD analysis project Ga0123352, IMG submission 89700) | Labiotermes labralis P1 segment gut microbial communities from Petit-Saut dam, French Guiana - Lab288 P1 | ecosystem: Host-associated > Arthropoda: Insects > Digestive system > Gut ... | reverse complement strand
ATGGAGGAGACTGCATAACGAGGAGCTAAATGATTTGTACTCCTCACCCAATATTGTGCGGGTGATAAAATCGAGAAGAATGAGATGGGTTGGGCATGTGGCGCGTATGGGTGAGGAGAGGGGTGTGTGGAGGGTCTTGGTGGGGAAACCGGAGGGAAAGAGACCATTGGAGAGACCTCGGCGTAGATGGGTGGATATATTAGGATGGAAAATCCAAGCGGTGGGATGTGGGTATATGGACTGGATTGGCCTGGCCCAGGATAGAGACAGGTGGCTGACGCTTGTGAGTGCGGTAATGAACTTTCGGGTTCCATGAAATGCGGGGAATTTCTTGACTAGCTGCAAACCAGTGAGCTGCTCAAGAAGGACTCTGCACCATGGAGTGAATAAGTAAGAATGTTGAAACGGATTTTAAAGAAAGAGGATAAGTGCGTCGACTAGGTTTATCTGGCTCAGGGAACAGAAAAGTGGCGGGATCGTGTGCATGCGGCACTGAGCCTTAGGGTACCATAAAACTGGAGGTATTTCTTGACCAGCAGAGTAACTATTAGCTTGTCAAGACGGACTCTGCATCGTAAGTCCGTACGTTCACTACGATTCTGACTGGATTAATCTGGCACCGAATCGGGTCCAGTTCCGAGCCCCCGCGTACATGGTCACGAACCAACGTATTTCAGGGAAGGATGGAAGGTTTTCTGACCGGCTGACCGACTATACGATGCTCAGAAAGGACTCTGCTGCATGTAGTCCGTAATGTACCAGTAAATGAACCGATGCAAATAAGTACATATAGTGCTTGCAATATAACGGATTGCGGTCGGTTGCTACTGCGCGAACAGGATCCTAGAGCACGTTACCTTACCATCACACTAAAGAATGCTTACCCGACGTCAGATGGACGATATATTGTTTCCGAACGTAAATATCTTGTAGTTTAGAAAACGCCCAAAACTTGAAGGGGGGAGGGGGGGAGCCGGGCCACGTCCATATTTAAACAGTTTAAGAAAACACGTGGTGTACACTCAACATAATGGACACACTTTTAAACTTCGGCGGAAAACTATAAACGCTTGGAACAGTGTTGTCCGTACAAATAAGGAAAGCACTATAATCCACGTGCTGCACACACTTTGTCATCCAGATTATCCTCGCGGGAGGGGGGGGGGGGGCGATGACGGACGTATGCTTATGGCTGAATGTAGGAGAATGAGGCTGAGTCTATGAAAATGGGATATAAAGAGGGAAGACCAGTATACAATAATTCAACTGCGATTCAAAGGAAGAAGAATGCGACGGCATCTTAACATAAGAAATGCAGTCCATTTCGTCCATAATCTAATTCATCAACGTAGCACTTGGAAATAGATCATACAGACATGTTGCAAAGAAAGAGTAACCGCTGAAATTTGTACAGCATTGAATATTTGTATTATACATTCTCCCATATTACGCAGGTCTCTGTAGTTACAGCGCCGTGCGTCGTCAAGTTGGCCGGTGGAGGAGACGGCCTCCAGATACTGAGGGTAGCTACTTAATATAATGAATACGTAGGAGCGGACCGCCGGCAACGACCGATTTATGACTCACTCACGGTTAAAAGTAAGATGTTCCTGTCCACGCTATGAAGGCATATAAGTGGAGCAGAAGTACAGCTCCACCTATTCTCAACCTCAGCACTAGATGCAGGTGAGTGGTCAACTTCACGCATCGGCTGCTTTACCTCCGGGAAAGAACCCCGGTACTCACTGAACGCCAGGCCATAATGCCATTTGCACGAATGTAATAGGGCGTGGGTGAGATGCACAAAAGAACGGAGTAAACAGTACGTGGAGTTAAAGTTCCTGTGTTTCCCGACAGCGACAATAAAAGTCGGTGTCCACGCGCTTATTAAACATCACACCGCGCAACCTTTTGCGGGAATGGCGGTACAGACCCACATATTGTTAATATGGGCACTTGATGGAGATGGGTGATCAACCGCACGCTCAACCGCCGCCTTCTCTCCGGAAAAACAACCGCCAGTGTCTGTTTAAGAAGTGGCTGGACGAGTCCAGAGCCGCTCTGGATGCGACAGCAAAGAGGGAGATCCTGCCTCTGCAGCGAAACGAAACGCCAGAACACAGCCCGTGCTCTGGTCTCTATAAACAGATGTACTCCGACTCTTGCCGCTTCTCTAGCAGTTGCGATTGTACTTCTTCATTTATACAGCTATGCGTCACTTGACGGGGATACATTCTGAGAAACGCGTCTTGTGAAAACGTCATAGAGTGTACTTACACAAATCTAGATAGTATAGCCTACTACACACCTAGGTTATACGGTACAGCCTATTGCTCCTAGGTTACAAACCTGTACAGCATGTTAATGTACTGAATACTGTAGGCAATTGTAACACAATGGTATTGTAGTGTTATATTATTATATTACAATATTATGGGACCACTGTCGTATATGCGATCTGTCGTTGACAGAAACGTCGTTATGCGGCGCAGAGCTGTCTTATCAGCAAGGAGGGTGATAATGGTTTTCAGTCTCTAACATATACATCATTATGATCCTTAGAGCATTACTACGTTCGTACGCGAATCTTCGGTTTGTCACAGCGTCACGGCTGAGGACTCAGTTCTTGTGGAATATAACGCCGCGTCACTGGGTAATCGGTTCCCAGTGTTTCGGATAGATATACTGCCTTCGTACCGTTACAGAGTAATTGATTCCCGACGTTTCGAAACAACGCAAGACCTTCAAAACACTGGTATACACCATACGACACGCCGTCACATTACCAGAAAAACACAGTCCTCAATCAAAACTATCCTTCGAGTTTATCAGTTTCTGCAAGTTCAATACGCCCCTTCAGAGATGCCGCCGTCGCCTGCAATGTTTGCTTAGGTTGAGCATTATTTCTATTACGGATCCTGCGGTATGAACTCCGAATCACACGGACTTCACAATACAAGACTATCCGCTAATATCAAATACATCCTCCTGTTTGAAAGCGATGGACGAGTACCAGGACGCGTACCAACGAGTTGTGGGCCTTGCGATATTTTCTGTACAGAAAGCATTAAAATCGCAAAGAAGTTAAAACTAAGTAATGGAGAACAGGCATTTAATAAGCACACATCGTAACATCGAGAGGGTAGAGATGGAGAGGTGATTGGCCTGCTGCGCCCGTCTCTCTTTCGACGAGAAACCACGTTACAGTACACTTTGCGGAAGTATGCGTACTTTGGTTCAGTTCAGGTCAGCTGACGAATCATTGTCACGTGACCTCCTAGAAGATGACACGAGTTGAGACGTACAGAAAGAAAAGGCATGATACAGTTGGCTCTACTGCTGTGCAAACACATAAAGAGGCTCTGTAACTGCCTCTCCACTGCAGTGCTGCAACCAGAAGTCGCACTGCAGTTGCCTGTACTGCCGTGTTGTGCCATAAATTCGTGTTACAGTTGGCTCTACCCGTTTTCCTGTAATGCGAAAGACAAGAGATCATTGACTATTCTTACGCTGTAACGAGATTTCATAATAATTAAACATTTTATTATCCAACTAAAACACAATATATAATATGTAGATACAATCAAAATTATAAAATATTTAAAAGTGCTCCAACATGTTTCGGATCACAGAGGATCCATCATCAGGGAGCCTTGTACAGTGCTTGGCTAAAAATTACAAGCATGATTCTGTGTGTGTGTGTGTGTGTGTGTAGTGAACTACACACACACACACACACACTCAACGGTCAAGAATATGCTGCCGTAACACCGAACTTGTCCATGTCAACGGACACGATAGAATCAGGGCATGAAATCGACCATCTACCTCCGTTCGGTACAGATGTGGAGCTGTACCTCTATTAGTACATACATTTTCGAGTAGAAGCGGTTATTTAAACACAGGAGAAAACTGCCTTAGCTGCACAGACCAAGACGAAAGAGTGGTGGTGGCTTACGAAAGATGTGGAAGGACAATTTGTGGCCTGTTGTTAATGTGCGAAGTTGAAGCGTATGCTTGAAACGACTGTAAAATATTGCAGAATAAAAAAACAGTCAGGAAACCGAACTTCAGACTAAGACAAGAGTGCTGACCGCAACTGTAGCAACAATGTACCCAGCAACTGCATCAACACTGTACCCAGCAACTGCAGCAACACTGTACCCAGCAAATGTAGCAACACTGTACCGTTACCCCAACTGTAGCAAAACTGTACCGTTACCCCAACTGTAGCAACACTGTACCCAGCAACTGTAGCAACAATGTACCCAGCAAATGCACCAACACTGTACACAGCAACTACAGCAACAGTGTACCCAGCAACTGTAGCAACACTGTACCGTTACCCCAACTGTAACAACACTGTACCCTTACCGCAAATGTAGCAACACTGTACCCAGCAACTGTAGCAACACTGTACCCAGCAACTGTAGCAACAATGTGCCCAGCAACTGGATCAAAACTGTGCCCTTACCCCAATTGTACCAACACTGTACCCAGCAACTGTAGCAACAATGTACCCTTACCGCAAATGTAGCAACACTGTACCCTTACAGCAATTGCTGCACCACTGGACCCAGCAACTGTAGCAACACCACCTAGCAACTGTAGCAACACTGTACCCAGCAACTGCAGCAACACTGTACCCAGCAACTGTAGCAACACTGTACCCAGCAACTGGAGCAAAACTGTACCCTTACCCCAACTGTAGCAACACTGTACCCAGCAAATGTAGCAACACTGTACGCAGCAACTGTAAGCAACAATATACACAGCAACTGCACCAATACTGTACCCAGCAACTGCAGCAACACTGTACCCAGCAACTGTAGCAACACTCTACCGTTACTCCAACTGTAGCAACACTGTACCCTTACCGCAACTGTAGCAACACTGTTCCCAGCAACTGTAGCAACACTGTTCCCAGCAACTGTAGCAACACTGTACCCACCAACTGTAGCAACACTGTAACCACCAACTCTAGCAAAACTGTACCCAGCAACTGCAGCAACACTGTATCCAGCAACTGTAGCAAAACTGTGCCCAGCAACTGTAGCAACACTGTACCCTTACCGCAACTGTAGCAACACTCCACCCACCAACTGCAGCTACACTATGCCCAGTAATTACTACCGCAATCAGTAATTCCGACTGTTGAACGGCAAGTAACTTCATGACAACATCGTGCTTTCGTAAAATTTATTTACTGTTCTGTCAAATACTCTGTTCACGTATTAACATTCTTGTTTAATTTTATTTTCAATGTGGCTGGTCTTAATTAAAAACCGACCGTAATAACAGGCCTGGTTATAGTGTTAAGATCACCATAATGAAAACGACTATCTCGCAATTCCTTTTAAATTTCCAGGGACATAAACAAACCGCATAAGCAACATTTGTGGGCCGGGACAGCGCAGTCGGTGTAGCGACTCGCTACCGGTCGGACGGTCCGAGGATCCAACTCCGGTAGGCGGTGAGATTTTCCGCACCCGTCGAGACCGGCCCTGGGGCCTACTCACCTCTCCTGTAACAATGTGTAAAGGTAAAGGCAAAGTTCACTCTAGAACAGGCTACGAAGGCCCCAGAGTTTGAGCAGAGATATAACTATACTCTTTCTTTAACCTCGGCGCTAGATGGGGTGTGTGGTCAACGCCACGCCCGGGCCGCTTTACCCCCGGGAATGACTCGGTACCCATTATGTAGGAGGCTGGGTGGGTTCCAGGGCCGTTCTGGACGGGTACAGTAAATCTCTCCCCCCCACCGGGGTTCCATCCCTGGACCGTCCAGCCCCTAACGAGTCGCTACACCGTCTGCGCTATCCCGGCCCACATAACAGAATGTGTACCGGGTCATTCCCGGGAATAAAGCGGCCAGTGTGTGGCGTTAAACACCCGCCCCCATTTAGCGCCAAGGCTGAAGAAAGAGGAGAGCTATATGTTTCGAACAACTCTGTGCTCATCATCAGGAGGTCAAATTGTATTAACACAGCATATGGTATAGTATTCTGTCAGTGACCGTACGGTGTGCAGGTTGAGAAGTTCCTTCTCAACCTGCACACCGGACGGTCACTGACAGAGAACACTATACCAGATGCTGTATTAATATAATTTGACCTACTGATGATGGGCACAGAGTTGCTCGTAACATGTAGAGGATTATAACAATAAAAAACTAATTATATAACCTAACTGTGCATCAAGATGATCATTTACCCACAATCGTACCAGGATGCACAGTCAGCAAAACATAAAAAACGAAACACCTGTCAATAATTATTCACAAATTTTTGTAAAATTCATCAAATCCATAGACTTTACATTTCTCCAGTGACACCTTACTATAAAAGATAGGCAGATCTCAGAGATTTATGTTAATATCATTAATTGTAGATAGATCTAGGAGATTGTATATTAATATTATTAATTTTTATTTTAGACGCCAAAATATTATTATTGATGTTATAATAAAACTTCACAATAATTTTGTTATTATTAAATGTAAAAGTTTATTGTACAACTAAAGCTTAGGTGACGCAAAGCACTTAGTACTAGTCTGTAATGGGGCATGCTGTTAATAAAAAAAATATCAGCAGCCCTACACACCAACAAAGTTCCTTCTTAAGAGAGATACTAAGTTACCAATTTACGCCACCCTTCTTGGATTAACAGATTTCTTCGAACACTTCGTGACGAAAACACTTGCAATTCTTCCCAGTAAGCAAACCTTTTGGAACAATTACATTCAGTGCCAAAATGTGTATGCCTATTACAAAACTTAAATAAAAATCATATTTCAATATCAGATTGGCCAACACGTCTATTTTCAAAATATGAAATTTCGCGCCCACCTCAACAGTTTGCGCGCCCCTGGCAGATCCTCCAAAGCGCTTCTTCACGGACGCCAATAATGTAACTCCAAAGCAGCACGAACCTTCTTAGAAAGCTAGTAGTTCCTCAGCTAATAAAAAATTCCCCGCATTTTATGGAACCCGGAAGGTCAGCACGTTCACAATAGCCTCTCGCCTGTCCTTATTGAGTCACATCAATCCAGTCCACGCACCCGCAAACGATTTAACATCCATTTTAATATTACCCTCCCATCCACCTATAGGTCTTCCAAGTGGTCGCTTTCCTTCTGGTTTCTCCCCGATACATGCTACATGCTCTGCACAATAATGAGGCTTCTAAGTAGACAGTCTCTCCCAGTCCCCTGTTACCTCGTCCCTCGTAAGCCCAAATATCTACCTCAGCACCATATTCTCGAGTTCGCCCAGCCTATGTTCTTTCTTCTACGTGGGAGGCCCAGCTTCATACCTTTGTAAAACAAGACAAAATTATAGTTTTAATTATCCTGATCTTTATATTTTTGGAAAGCAAACGGGAATACAAAAGATTCCCGGATTTCAATATTATGATGATGATGATGATAATTGCTATGCCAAAGGCTGTGTAAAATTATTTAAACTATCCCATTACAGGTCTGGACAGACCCTTAGGGCTGAGGCTGCCAGAATTTCTAGACAATCGCCACATCAAGGTGGCCAGATGTCAGCACTACACACCGGCCGGCTTTATCCCCCAAGAGACATTCCTGGTGGTCATTTCTGTCAAAAGGTGAGCCGACGCATAATAATATGCGCGTATTTCTTATCCCTCCTATGCGCTCCACATGGCCCGCCCATGTAATCCTCTTTGATTATCAAGGACAAAGGTATGGCAATAAGAAAAAAGAACCCGAGTCACAAATGAGATGTGATGTTCTGATGAAACGCGGAAGGAAAATTTTTACACGTCACGACGACTCCGCAGTGACATATTTGCTGTTTGTTGAACAGAGTGAACATGGTTTAAAACTTTGGGATAATTGGATTCGTGAGGTGAGCGAACCCAGTCTAGTTACTGCAGTGCAAACAACGGGTGTCCGAATCACGGATTTCTGCGAGAGGAGAGAAGTGGGTGGGTGGGTGCATTGCAGCCGTCTGAGTAACGCTGGCTATCGAGTACAGCGTACGGAACTTCTGACATGGGAATCAGAGCTCAGGTGTTGGATACGGGGCATCGGGGTCAAGATCCTCTCTGTCTGTTATCCTGCACAGACCCGTAAGCGTTCAAGGATCATGTTCCGTCGTCTATGCTGCGTGCACTTACGGTGTACTCGCAGTTATGCATCATTTTTGTTTGTTTGTTTGTTTTAATACCTTTCTGCTCCACAGCTTTGACGGGGACTTTGAACGTTGGAAGAACCTGCATAGCGTACTCGCTATAGGCTACGGGATGGACGATTCGGGGTTGGAATCCCGGCAGTGAAACGAGACTTTTTTTTCCAGATCGTCCAGACGGGCTCTGGGGCTCATCTAGGCACCTATTCAATGGGCAGCTGAAGCGGCAGGGTCGTGATTATGACCACTCACTTCCATCTAATACCGAGGTTAAGAATAAGTGGAGCTGTACCTCTGCTTCACCTATATGCCCTCATGGAGTGGAGACGGACGCCTTCACACTTTTATCTTTTTGCTTATAAAGGATGGGATCCAATGTTGTAATAACTAGCTTCTCTTTCTTTTGCAGACTGAAGGGCTGTAATGCCCGAAGAAGAATGAGGAAGAAGAGGAGGAGGAGGTGGAGGAGGAGGAACGAAGGAGGGGGAGGTGGAGAATGAGGATGAGGAGGAATCAGAGTGACCGTCACGATACTGCGCGAATTGATTGCAAGAAGAGGGCGAGGTAAGGAGCACTGGGAAGAGACGATCGAGGATTCCGTTCTTCTGGGAAATGACGTTGCGTCAATGGATAATCCAACACAGACGTTCGAGGCAGCGTAGTCTCCTCACATTCAAGGGTCGATAACCTCGAAGATGAAAACACTGCACTGCTTCTAAAATTCGGGGTCCGGTTACCAATCGACACGGCGTCATATCCCAGAAGAACGGAAACCACAACTAAGCCGCCGAGAAAACTTCAGAATTCGAAGACACAGTTCTTTGGGGGCCTCATAATCTTTCTGTATGATGCTACTGGCGAACACAAGTCCGCCAAGAATCGAAACCAGGTTTTCCAACCAGTCGACCGCCAATCGCTAAGTGAGCTTACAAAGCGCCTTTCCCACACAGTAGCATGCGTAGTTATTCAGCCACACTACATAAAGATCGCCTTGTAACGAATATTTTTAAATTACATTGTTCCGCATATAAGCTGTAACAAGGGTTCGGCAGGTACTGTTTGGTGCAGCCTTTCTTTTTGTGTCCCGCTTATCCATACAACTACTTACTACGAGCTGATCGCGCCTGGTTACGACGCCGGTACGTGACGTTTCCAGTGACCGGGGTAAGGTTACTACATAGACTCAAGACAATAATTCCTACTGTCAACACACACTACACTAATATCAACTTCGCTTAACGATCCGCACTGAGCCGAATATTATGAGAACGATCCCATCAAGGAGCGAGATGCATGTCGTATTAGCATGCATCTTGCAGGCGAAATTTTAGTTGGACTGCCTGGAGGAAACAGGTCGCTGGCGAGACACAGGCGTAGGTGGGAGGTTATTGAAATAGACCCTAAGTGTGGTGTGAGGATGTGGATTTGACACTTTGACCCGGGATACGGTTCCACTGTGAACCTCTTGTGAATACGTGCCCAGGGCAGCCGAACAGGGATTCCGGGCCCAATGAAACTATTTATTTCGGTCCCCCGCCCGTGCAAGGACGTACCGGCGATAAATCAAAACATTCGGGGGGGGGGGCCTGCCCCTCTTCCGGACCGGCGGGCCCCGCTAATTCATACCGACTTACTCCCCTCTCGTCGATGTGAGTGGGCGTGCGCGCGCGCGCTTGTGTGTATCATAACAAACCAAGATTCCACAAAAGGAGAGGTATTCATTGGTCACTTGGCAAATTATCATTTTCTTAAGGAATTGATACAAGCGATTATTCTGTCTTTAGAGACTACACAGTCAACGCCTGCACCGGCCTCAGAGTCGCCCGACAACTGTCTCCTTCGTCTTCCGCTATTATTTCAATGATTCCGCAAATCCGCGACATCACTTCTGCCACTAGGTAGTCAGGATATGTTCAGTCAGCCTCCAGTTGCAGATAGTGCAATGGCATAGTCACTAAATAATACAATGCGGTAAATTATAGACATATTCACCATTTTGTTCCGTTCAAATGATGGTTCATCATAATCCATTAACAAGAATGCAAAGGAACGATACAACCGAGAGATCACACCTGATACGCTAGAAGTACTACTCTTCACTCCTCTTCTTCTTCCTCCCCCCCCCCCCTCCACCCGTACAAGCATGTTTGTAGCGCTACAAATAGCAGCGTGACTCAGCGAACAATTGGTTGCAACGATCGGACTCTTTCCAGGCAGCAGCGCTTCAGTTTCTCGAAGCGCTACAAACACTGTCGGTCGTCACGTCCCCGCCACCAGTAGTACCACTCTGACGCGCCACAGTCGTTGTGCCGAGTGTTCAGTCGCGCTACCTCTTCGAACAGTCTACACCCTTCTGGTCTGCTGTCCATTCTGAAGGCGTTTTCTTTTCTTTCTGTAGAATAAATCATAACTTTGGGTCTGAATTATTTATTACAAAGGATGGAGCCCGTCCCGCTATACATATATGTGCATCGGAGAGTGATAAGATGGAAAACGTGTCATTAATACGGCACAGGGCTGGGTAACTTCAATACGCAGGAGAGCCACATAATTCGTTAAGGACTGCCGCACGTGTGTATACATAAATGGGTGGGTATGGGGTGGGGTGGGGGTGGGGGTGGGGGTGGGGGGCTGAATTCACTAGACTAACGTTATTTATCAACAATAAGCTAGTCTTAAAGTTGGGTTAAACGACAAGGCAATAAGCATTATTAACTTTATAAAACACAAAGAAATATTCGTTTACTGTGTGCTGTCTTACAAGTAATGAGTTACAGTTTGTAATATTATATGTGCAATGAGGTTGCAATATTACGTACTGCAGATCCACAATATTATGTTTGTTAAATTATGTTACTGAAACCATTCAGGTGACCGAGCCCCCTTCCCCCCCCCCCCCCCCCCCCCCCTCTCCCCCCCCCCCCCCCCCCCCCCCCCCTTCCTTTTTTTCACTCTCTTATTTCTCCATTGTTTTTTTTTTTTTTT
>Ga0123352_10018377_pt1 | contig 11144 bp, 8 predicted proteins | sample TergutLab28metaG_FD_89700 | JGI IMG/M metagenome (GOLD analysis project Ga0123352, IMG submission 89700) | Labiotermes labralis P1 segment gut microbial communities from Petit-Saut dam, French Guiana - Lab288 P1 | ecosystem: Host-associated > Arthropoda: Insects > Digestive system > Gut ... | reverse complement strand
TTAAAGTTGTTCCCAAATATTTAAACTCTTCCACCCTCTCGAAGGTACTATTATCAATCCTCACACTCTGAATTCGTCCTGCATTCTGATCTCGAGACATGACCATGTACTTAGTTTTATCAGAACTTCCAGTCCAATCTCCCTAGTAACAGCTACTAAAGCTTCTGCATTTTCCTTTAGAGTATGTATGCTTCCTCCCAATATGTAATAAACATCATCGGCATAAGCTAGAAGCTAATGTGTACCATTTAGTTTCAAGCCATTCTGGTTTACCTGAACCCTCCTAATGGCGTACTCTAAAGCAGAGTTAAAAAGCATTGGTGTTAGAGCGTCTCCTTGTTTCAAACCATTCCTAATCGACCTTTATACATTAGTGATAATATCTTGCTAAATTCTTCTTAGAATGAGAACTGTTTCAGACAGAAATTACAGAGAAATTCAAAACACATTTTATGTTCAACACATTTTTCCGAAAATCGCTCCTTGTTTTAATTGATGTGGAAAAATATGGTAGAGGCGGACACGCCACACATGAAAATATAATCTGCTTAGAAAAAATGTGCTTTGCTTGCTGGATGACTAGGGAAAGAATACAGACACACACTCATAATATTTAATTCTTATTTCTTCATAATTGATTAATTCCGGCAGATCGCATATTTTTTTTAACGGAAAAACACAACCAGATAAACTATGCAAGACAGTATGCCATTACAATCCGTTTAGCCAAATTGTACGCTTCAAGAAGGCCATGAGCAAACGAACATTTTTTTTTAATGTTTTGCTGACCGTGCATCTCAGTATAATCTTAGCAATTGACCAACTTAATGCACAAATTCCGTTTTAATATAAGTTTATTATAAAACATTTTGTGCATTAAGTTGGTCAATTGCTAAGAAGAACATTTTTTGTTTCAGTTCAGCGTTTGTATATATAACGTGTGAAAAGAGTACAGATTACGTGGAATTCCATATATTTAAAAAAACTGGTACGTTAATTGCATTGTTGCCGGTGACATGAGTGAACCTTAAAATTATTGTTGTGCAACACTCAATATTTGTACGTAGTCGTCAGTGACGTGTAACTCAATTACAGCACACACACACAATGCATTTTCTTGTTTCCACTGAAAAATGATTACGCCAACCTGCCACAATGTTACGTTATACGTACATTGCCTTTTTTTTTTTATTTGCGCAGTGTTTCTGGTGACGACACGTGATATTTCGTATTCCTAGAAAAGTTGAGTTATTTTCGGTGTAAGGTAGAAATGATTGTTTATACTAATTTTGTAACAGTTCCTACCACTGAATTTTGTGTTACGTAACTAACCATGGCAAGCAGAAAATTCTTAAAAGAAAAAAAAAAAGACCAGCAGACGCCGAACCAGTAAAATCCCCCGAATTTAGTAAATCGTATCGTTCATTATCGTGAGGACAAGAGTCCACTACCGGTCCTGTCCTTCAGCTGATTAGCTAGGTCCACGGTCTCATATCCCAGTTCTTAAAGAGGCTGTTTAATAGTAACTTCACATTCACACACGTGTTTTTTTTTCTTTAGGTTTTGTGATCGGAATTTTATGCGCATTTCTCATCTAACGTGTGCAAGATGCTCTCGCATCTCCTGTCATTAAATGTCTGAAGAAGCCCCTAATCGTGTAATTTTCTTCATTCTCCTGTTCCTTCCTCTTTCTTAGCTCGAAACGTTCGCAGCACGTACACGATGTGCTGTATAAAGACATTACTGTACATCATCTAAACGGTATGTTTTTCATTAGATTAGATTAGAGTAGATGAAGGCGGATGTTGTGAATGAGACGACTGGCTGAATGAATGATGAATGATTGAAGAATGAATGATGAGTGGGAATGAATCATAGGGTGTGGGCTTCAGGCTAGGCGCGTACTGATGATAACTGAATGGCATTGAGAGGTCAGGTGACAAGGTCAAGGCACTCATGAGAGTCCAAATACCATTAGCCTCTACTCACTTGTCAACACCACAGACCCAAGTGCAGTGGAGAGATTTCTTACCAAAGATGGGGTAAATATCAGAGATCGTAGTAATTAGAAATTGTGTACACGACTTGTGAGCTTCGTAAAGTGGCAGTGGAGCGTGTTGTCTCCGAACGTCCTTCGTTTTCCCCGCTAATGTTCATTTTGCCGAGTGTCCGCACTCGTTTATTACGGCGCCTGGAGATATGCGGTAGCCATTATCACATCCCAGGCCCTGAAGTTGGGGTTCTTCGTCTTTTATCCAGATCTGGACTGTTCACAAAGCAAATAAGTGGGTGTTTATATTCATTTTTAGCATTGCGGTGCTTTAACGACGAATGTTTAAAAATCTCACTGTGATTATTCCTAATTTAACAGTTGCTGTTGACGTAGAATGCGAGCGCACGCACGCACACACCCAAACACAACTATATCGGTCATGCTGTGCAGTGATGATAATCTGAAATATAAGGCAGGCATTTCTTTTGTGCACAAGAGAAACTTAATTGTTTTGCTTTCTCTTCCGAAAACATTTGTTATATACACTTTTAGTGCATTACGTGACAAATCAGGATTAATTTAGGCAAAGCGTTAGTAAGAAAAATAGGTTAGTCATTAATATTTCTGTATCAGGTATAATGAAAGACGTGCATCTATGTTGTATATTGTCAACATGAAAGTATTAATGGTCGAATATGTAAACCATGATTTAAAATGAACACAGAAGTGCGTATTAAGTTGCAGTACGTTTTATTAATGCAGCAGTCAAAACTAGAATACATTTGGAAATGTATAGTGTTTTGGTTTTTTTTATTTTACGCAAGTGCATTTCATGGCTCGGCACTGAACATATACCTGTCTGTGCCTTGTAGATTGCTGGGTAGCTGCTTATCTGAGATATTTTTTGGCGTCTGGCCGCCTTCTGGTCCTACGAATTCTTACTGCATATCGTTGCTTTAAAACTCCTTGTCCTCTTCCCAGCCGGTACAGTCCATTGAGCCTGTGTGTCCCATCTGTGATGTCGGCCAAAATATTGTGTCTGCCCTGTCTTTTTGAACCTCAGAAACGGGAGCTTGAACTGTAGCATCTCGCGGAAGTAGAGGGAATATTTTGTCAGAGTCTTTTCTTGTTTCTTCTGTTTTTTTCTCCCCCCCCCCTTCCCTCCCCGAGAGTATTCTTGGTATTTTGCCGACCACAAAAAAGTGTTGGTTATTAACACATGATGAACAAAGGACGTGAGCCTGCTCTCTCTCTCTCTTCCCTGCCTCCCACCTTAAAGGTGCAGCCACAGGAAATATGAGTACGCATATTGTGATCATATTCTCGGGGTCTAAGTTCGCTTTTTCGACACGGCGCTGGCTTTGACTTTGAGAGAGCTTCTTGTGCACAATTTCTAGTTCACAGCAGTCATCCTAGAGTCTTGAAGTAATGCTTTGACGAACTCTCGCGGTGTCACACTGCCAGATATACGGAGCTGCTATGAGAGTAAATGTATCAATCCATTTGTGAGCCACTTCTTCGGCCGTGCTGGTCTTGAGAGCTTTAAGAACAACAGATTCCGTAAGTTGGTCCTGGTAAACTAAAGTCAACTCGTAATCACAATCAGGATGGATTTGTGAATCAGTTAGATCGACTTAACAACGAAAATTAAATTAAGAGCTAATTAGTGGTAGTGTAACGACAGCTACTTTTTGTCAGCCCTTCTGCTTTTGCTGATATTTGCAGAGGTGGATAGACAGTGTAGTATCATTACGGGTAATTTACAATATTAAGTTCATAATCTTAACCCTACTTGAGAGTTGCTTGATCTTCCAGACACGTCCATAGCATACTTACTGAGCATTTCTATTACAGTTAATGTATTTGTTTTTTGGTGTCGAAACAAACCCTGATTGTTTTGTTTCTTTTTCAGGTAAGTACAGCGCCATCCTTCTGTGCGTTTCCAACAAAGAGGTCAGTTCGATTTTTCCTAGCCTGTTTTTCTTGCTCAGTTTTCCATAACAAAAAATCCTGCTTTCCTCCCTTCCTCCCCGTCCGTCCTTCTGCCTTAATCTTTCAAAACTTAGAACAGTCTGGCTGATTTTTTTTTAACTTGTTACGAAGCTTATTACGTTTAAAGACCATTTGTAGCTTATAGGTCTGAATTCCATACTATTAATTTTCCAGCCTGGATATTGTGCGAACGTCGGAGGTGATATCAGATTGGATGTACTGTCAGCGAGGAATATTAAATTTGTCTTTTGGGGGATGAGACTCCGTGAGGTCTAGACAGATTTGTACTAATGTTTCGTAGGAACTTACTGCCGCCATCTACAGCGTAGAACGTGGTAGCAGCAGTATCGTTATTCAGGAGCAGTTTCGGGAATTTTGTATTGCGGTAACTTCGAAAAATGCAAATTTGTTACCGCGCTCTGTCACGAAAAGTGGTAATAACAGAATATCAGTTAGCCGAAACATACCTTTTCGACTTCGGCGACACGGATTAGTTTTTGGGAGTGCGAAATTTTATGTGGTTAGCGTGATATTAATATCCAACCATTTTTGTATAAACAGCAAAACGTGTGAAGGTAGCTACGGCGGCAATACAGTTGGCTTGGACGTGAAGCGTCTTAGTATAGCGGGATTCTTTTATGACAGTAATTGATTGAATTTACTGGGTTTTTTTCAGTTCTTTATTTCCTAGGTCCCTCCTTTATCTTTATGCACAGGTTTATAGGTGAGAGATGTGTCAGGTTCTCCTCTGAATTGCTTGTTAGTCGTGACATGCAAGTAATGTGTATTCTGGAACATTGAAATCTGTTTTTACCGAGATTCGTTTCATGGCATGACGTATTTAATGCAGTGGGTGGATCCGCGTGGACGACATTGTTATATCTGGACCAAGTCTCTAGACTTAACACGTATATTGGCTGCCTGACGTCTAATTCGCCCTGGATTTGTTACAGGGCCAAAAAGTAGGACAACATCTAATATTCAAATTGTACATTTTGACATCGATCGAACCTGCATTCAGACTACTTGCGAGAACGGGTATACTGGCCCCGCAAATGATGTCACATTCATTATACCGATTAATGTTTTTTATTTCACGCGCCTCTTTATTTCTGACTTCTGATGTTGCAAGACAAAGCCGTTGGCCGGATCTGCGTCGCGTCTCAGAAGTACTAAGAAACACTGCTTTAAACGGGTTAGGTATTTGACACTTTGCAATGATAGTGTTTAGTGTGATTCTTAGGTGCGTTCGCATAAGTCACCAAAAGCGCCTGTTAGCTTAGTGATTACCGTGAGCTTGGCTCCCACGTGACGGATTTTCATCAAATTTGTTGTAGGGGACTTCCGTGAAAGTCTCGAGAAAATTCATATTGGGGTGAAATCGTCAAATATAACGGACACTTTACACTAAGACGTCAGTAAATTTATAGGCGCGTTGGCATAGGTCGCGAATGGCGCCAGGTAGCTTCGTCATGTGTCCGTCAGTTGAAATAAATGTAGGCCTTCTCGGCTGCAACACGACGGTTTTCCGTGAAATTTGATGTTGGGGTTGTTATGAAGATCTGTCGAGAAAATCCCGTTTTGCTTAAAATCTGACAAAGATGTCAGACACTTATACATTAAGCAAGCACGTTTATTGTTGCCGGCGATGTAATTTCGCTATGAAGTCGCTGTCTTCATGTGAGATGGTGTCAGGTTGTTACAATAGCCGGAGGTATAAGCATTACGAAGTGTTTTTGGCTCAACAACAGTACTAAAGAGAACGCATTGTTGCGTTTCCACGGCAACGTGGTCACGTACCTTGTTGACAAATGCATAGCTCTACATTGCAAATGGAACGTTATGACCTTCCATGGCAACATTGCCTACCTCAGCTGCCGGCGACATAAATTCAGAGAGCAATTGTATTATGCTGTGAGGTTAATCGAGGAGGTGTGAACATTACGCGAACTCGTCACAGTGTTACGTTATAGTGTATTGCCTGTCTCTTGCTGTCCGTGTCTTTTATTAAGTATCTCATTGAAGTAGGGTACAATAAATTTACTAGTAGTCGCTTTTTCTACTCAGAAGTTCTTCCTAACTACGTGGAGCAGAATCCTTCTCGAGAAGTTAATGTTCGCTGAGCTAGCTTTGTGTTGTGCTCAGAGGTACATAATAGTGTTCGTAAGAACAACCTACCATACCCATTACTGAACCAGATTAATCCTGTCAACATGATCCATTTCTTTAAGACCAGTTATTATATATTATACAGTTATTCCGAAAGGTCTCTTCCTTCGCGGTTTTTTTACTACACTTTGGTGAGCATTTCTTGTCTGGGTCATAGTGCTACTTGTTCTGCCCTTCTCATCTCCTTGTTTGGTCACCCCAATGATGTTCGGTGAAGGGTACAAATTATGTGGCTCCACATTATGTCACTCTCTAATCCCCGTTTGTCCCTCTCAGAATTATTCTCAGCTTCATGTTACCAAATAGGCATTATCTCTGTTCTTCACGAAATGTAAAGAGCCCAAGTTCCACAACTACACGGAACATTAGGTAAAGCCATAAATTTGTAGATTTTAATCTTTACGTTTTTATACGATAGGAAAGGTGAAATATTTTAAATTCAGTGGAATTAAGTGTATGTAAAAAATACAATAAACGTATTCATCCGACGTAGCCACACAATTATTAAAATCAACATAACTTGCTACGAGGGAGTGCTGTTCATAATTCCTTAGCCCGAACAGGAAGCGACCAAACTCGGGATTTATTCAACATACTCCCCACGAAGCTCAATGCAATACTTGACCCGTTGCTCTGACGTTTGCAAGCCACTCAGAAAAAAATCAGAAGTTTGTCCGTCCATCAGGTCTCCGCGGCAGCAATGATCTCCGTGTCGGACGAAAAATGGCGACCTTTCAATTGTGTTTTTAGTCCAGGGAACAGGTGGTAGTCCGACGGGGCCAGATCCGGAGAATAGGCTGGTGTTCAGGATACTGGAAGCCCAGGTAGGTCAGTTTCTTCCGGGTTGTAAGTGCCCGGGGACCCGGAGCATTGTCGTGCAAGAACAAGAACCTCTTGGTGACCTTCCCGCCGCTTGCGCGTTTGCTTCAAAATGTTCTTCAATTGCACCAGTAGAGATGAATAACACTTCGCGGTGATAGTTTGGCCCTTTGGAAGATAATCAATGAGGAGGATGCCGTCTTGATCCCAAAAAATCGAGGCGAGAACTTATCCAGCGGATTTTTGCACTCGGAATTTTTTTGGGGTAGGGTGAGCAGCTATGCCGCCACTCCATTGATTTTTGCTTTGTCTCCGGGTCAGAATGATATAACCAGGTTTCGTCCATGGTCACAAATCGCGCCAACAAACTATTTGGATCGCGCCGAAAAAAATTCCAAAAGTTGTTCAGACGACTGGTACCGTTGACGTTTTTGATCCGCGTTCAGGCATTTCGGGACCCACTTCGCGGAGAGCTTCTACATATCCAAATCTTCATGAATGATGGACCCAACCCACTCGCGTGAGATGCCCAGTTGCTCAGCTATTGATTTAGTCGAAATCCGGCGATCTCCCAAGATTAGTTCGTGAATGTGATCACTAATCTCCGGGGTGGTCACTGTTTTGGGTTGTCCAGGACGAGGCGCAACACAGGTGGAAAAATCACCACGTTTAAACTGGGCCACCAAGTTTTTGACGGTGGCATACGATGATGCATGTTCCACTAATGTTTCTTTCAGAATTGCGTGAATTTCCTCCAGCGCCTTGCCTTGCAGGAAAAAAAACTTGATGATAGCTCGCGTCTCCATGTTGTTGAAATCACGCGCGTCGCCTGACATGCTTCCTTTCAGCCTCTGTAACAAGGAAAGACTTGCAATTCCGCACATGAACAGACCCCTCTTTCCAACGACACTATCGATTCCGTCCTACGACATCGGGAAGTAGGTCAGGCTAAGAACTTATCAGCACCCCCTCGTATAGGACCCATAGACTTACGTGAAGTAAAACTGGATACCATTATTGAAGATGGGTTGAAGGAAACATGTCCGATATCAGAGGTGTCTTAATTTGTTCGTGAATGAAATTTTGATTTGCCTCATTGTTCCCAGACGCTTGAACGTCGCCGCCATATTTTCGAAGAAATGCAAGAAGCATATTTCTAATTAAAGTGGTTCTCTCTAGAAAATTTCAGAATTCATCCCTGTTGCACGGACGTGAATAACATGCAATCGGAGTATTCGGCTCCTTAGTACTCAGCACTGTAAGTTTGCCCAAGACCTCTATTACTTTGTGCTACTTAAAGTAAATTTCTTTTAGCGTTCAACAGACATTCGAATTTAATGAGAACAGTGTTTGTACACGAGCCATCTCGTTATTGGCGTTTGCAGGAGGAAGATAGACGGTGAAATTGAAATGGGGCGGGTATTACAAGAAACTTGGAAGTTCGGCACGTGCATTTATGATCACTGGTTGTAGTCCCTTCACCCGCTTTGCGAAGTTCAAAGCAAACATTTTTGTGCAGAAAACCAAGGCCGTTCTCTGTGTAGTTTGTTTCTTTCTTGTTTATCGTAGTTTAACAGATGAGTTGGCTTCGTGTGATTGGACGGTAATGAATAACGAACGGGAATGGACGTGGGAGAAAGCGGTTGCGGCGTAATTCAGATCGTTGTTCTGCTGTTTTCCGGGAGTTATGACGAAAACTGTGCAGAATATCAGGATAGGCAGTGTCCCATATGAGATTCTAATCGGACACCACCCGCATACACGACAGAAGCGTTATCGTTTGAGCAGTCCTGCTCAATTTAACCCCTGAAGAAGGCAGTCTTCTCAGCCACCGCTGTCAGCACGTCAAATCTCACAGCTTTGTCTTAAGTCAGTGTTCTGCAAGCAGTCTAACGTCCCTTCAGTTTTTACGCAGACCGATGCAATCCATACCGTGATGTCTTCGTGGCTGTAATCAGTTAATTTGTATAATGAACTATATACCGTCAGTACAAAACGATACATCAGTACAGTGATATAATATATACAAATTAGGTCACATTACGGCTACATGTTTCGACCGTAAATGGCCATCTTCAGGCCATTGAGGAACATTATTAAGGAACGCATTGAGTGCTACTTTATTGTACCTTAATAATGTTCTTCTTTGGCGTGAAGATGGCCGTTTACGGTCGAAACATGTAGCCGTAATGTGACCTAATTTGTATATATTGTATCACTATACTGATGTATTGTTGTGTACTGACGGTATATAATACATTATACAAATTCGTTAATACACAAAAGGATGGCCTCTGTCAAATTGTAGTCAATTAGGTTGACCTGAGCCGCGAAGGAAGACGTACTGGTTTTTCACTGTGAAGTGAGCATTATGGGTTAAGCCGTACCCTTCGTCTTGTATGTCGCAAGTGCCTGATTCGGATCTCGAACGGCACACCGGCTACCTTGAGATATTCCGCGGTTTTCTGCAGTACCTCCAGGGAAATGGCGTGACAGTAACTTATATCATTACATGGTCGCTTTCTACCATGTTTGATGAGATGGTCACGATTTATAAAACGGCAGCACATCAGTGTCAATGAAACGGGCGAATGTGACACAGGTCTATACGCTGGCAACTGTTGAATGTTTTGAATACCGTTTAACATCGACCGTTCAGTTATATATGGGGTGATATATATCGTAGTCATAGGTGGTCAAAGTGACGCTCTGGTGACCTTGAAAGGTTAGATACGAGTGACTGGACTGATGCACTTTGTACGCAAAAAGCAGCTTGTACACGCTTGATCAGTCGAAGTAATGGCATCAGTAGTAGTAGATATATATATGATCACCATTTTACTCACCTGCATTGTAAATTGACGGACGCTTTTTACCTTTAAGGAGCACTTACAAGTGGAGCACGTTTCATTTAGTGCTGCAAGATCGTCGTTATACGCACGCGTAAGTCCGATGTAAGTGCCGAGCTCGTCTGTGCGTGCTTGCTTTTAACAAGCATGTTCGCTGCGTCATAATATGAAAACTCTGGTATTTTCAAAGCGCCTGCTGTATCAGTTCTCTTCGTTTGTACAATAATAGCAAGGTAAGAAACGTATTTTGACATTTTTTTTTGCCGCGCATCGCAGTGAATGCTACGGACATATATCAAAACACGGGGGGGAAATAGCGAAGTGAATGTTCATATTGGGAAGACATGGAAGTCGTTGATGGATATGCGCAATCAGCCATGGATAGATATGAAGGGGGCTCAGTTTTTAACGCGCTGCACCGTTACTGTCGATGAAATAGTGCTCGCATGTCTTTCAGAAAACTAGATTGTCTGAGTAAGGTATTCGTGGTTTTACTCATTCAGTCTAGGAAAATTCGGTAATTGTAGGCCACCTAAAATTAGGTTACGACCACTGTGTACATTCTTTTCATTTGAATGAAAGATCCAGTTTTAACGTAATATATAGGCTGCGAGTCTAGCCTTCTTGCCTCGTATTTTTTATGTCCTTGGTTCATATTTCGGTTATTCTGACAGTTTCTGCTTTGTTTTCCAGACAGGACGCCGTCACGCTGTTTGTAACTAAAACTATCGTTCACAACGCAGTTTACCGAAGTGCTGGTGGTAAAGATGTCGTCACTGACAATTAGCTAGGTGGGAAGGTATTGCAGTTTGGAGGAAACTGGAAAAGGGGGGCTTACTGACCGCGTTGATTGATGCTTTGTACGAAAGTCTGATAAACGTAACGTTCCCGGGCGCGCCATGAATGTGTGTGGGGGGGAGTAGATGTTTATTGTCATGCATTAATTTGGGCACTAGATAGAGGCGAATTATCATCGTTACTATTGGCCTGCTATCATTTTGTCCATATATGTACAAAGCATCGGTGTGTTATAAATATTAAAATCGAAATCATCGTGTAAATTAAGTACATAATGCAAAGTACAGAATTTTTACAGAATGCAAAATCTTCAGTATCAGAAGGAATTACGTATGTGTACGAATCCGGCAAACTCGAAGTTGATCTAAATACACCAGCTTGTTTGTGCTTAGTGTACGTTCGATGTGACCGCCTCTGTGGTCTAGTGGTCAGAGTTTCTGGCTACAGATACAGAGGTCCCGGGTTCGATCCCCGGCGCTACCAGATTTTCTGAGTAGTAGTGGGTCTGGAACGGGGTCCACTCA
>Ga0123352_10018372_pt1 | contig 11146 bp, 10 predicted proteins | sample TergutLab28metaG_FD_89700 | JGI IMG/M metagenome (GOLD analysis project Ga0123352, IMG submission 89700) | Labiotermes labralis P1 segment gut microbial communities from Petit-Saut dam, French Guiana - Lab288 P1 | ecosystem: Host-associated > Arthropoda: Insects > Digestive system > Gut ... | reverse complement strand
TATTCAAATAATCATTTCTCTGAATGGGAAAAAGTAAAACAAGGAGTACCACAGGGTTCGGTTCTTGGCCCCTTATTCTTTCTTCTCTATATTAATGATTTGCCGGGCATAATAAACGATACGCATATATCTAAACCTACTATATTTGCAGATGACACTAATATAATTATTACCCATCCGAAAATTTCAGCTTTTAAGGAGGAAATTAATGCAGTAATTGAGAAAATAAGCAATTCATTCCAAACAAATTTATTAGTATTAAATTTCAATAAAACATACTATATGCACTTCTCTACAAAATCAAAGTTTCTCATAGACATACAACTTAGTTACAAAGGTAAACCTATTACGAATACGTTAAGTACAAGATTTCTTGGACTTACCTTGGATAGTATACTATCCTGGAACTTACATATTGAACAGTTAAGTTCTAAACTTAACTCAGCATGTCATGTAATTAGATTATTGAAAACAATTATCTCTACAAAAAACTTAAGGATAGTATATTTTGCTTACGTGCATTCCATCATAACTTATGGTATTGTCTTTTGGGGAAGCTCACCCTACAGTATGAACATTTTTAAATTGCAAAAAAGAGTAATAAGAATTATTACGAAGGTAGACAATAGAGTGTCATGTCGCAAGTTGTTTAAAAAGCTAAATATCCTTCTGCTGTACTTGCAGTACATATTGTCAATACTATTGTTTGTAGTTAATAATATACATGAATTTACAATAAACTCCGATGTTCACTCAATTAGAACCCGACATAGGTCTGACCTACATCCTCCGTTAACAAGACTGATGAAACATAAAAAAGGAATTTATTATTCAGGAATAAAAATATTCAATTACCTTCCTCGAAATATTAAGAATTTATTTCGGGATGTGAAACAATTCAAGCTAACTCTCAAAAGGTTTCTTTCAGTGGGTTCATTTTATACACTTGAAGAATATTTTGACTGGACCTCTAGGAGTGATCTTGGTTGTTATGTTTAAATGATCTCGTAATTATGTCTAAATAACTATAGACTCTTTTAATCATGTTACGTATCAGTTTTGTATGTACATTGTGTAGTAGTTGTTATACCTGTGTTGACTGTTTCCTATTCCTAGAATAATGACAAGTTCTATATCCACAATAGTGGATCATTTGAATTATAAAATTAAATAAATAAATAAAGTTAATTCTAATCGATACTAGAGCAAGAGCTAAGATCAACAATAAATATACAGAAAAGTTTAAACTAGAATCTGGAGTACAACAAGGAGATCGTCCATCTGCAACTTCATATAGTGTAGTAATAGCTGTAGTTTTCAAGCAACTAGACTTAAGAGGAAATATATCTAAAGTTTCTAAAAGTGTTCTGCCCATGCTAATTACATATTGATAACTACCAGAACAAAACAATCATTCACTGGTACATTTCAAAAATTAAGAATGAATCGGTACATTTTGGATTAATTGTCAATGAGCAAAAAATTAAATACTTAAGATGTTGAAAGAAAAAAAATTTGTCTAAATAATATAGATATCAATTCCAAAGATTTAGAACTAGTAAAGCTCTATAATTATCAAGGATCAATTTTCAATGGAAATAATTCCAGTGAAGTAGATATTAAAGAAACTGCAATGGGCAATCAAAAATATTTAAAAGCAAACTAGTATCAAAGAAAGACAAATGAAAGTTATGTTGGACTATGACAAGATGTGCGATAACACACGCCAGTGAAACATGGGTACCTAAGAAACTATGAAAAGAAAATTGTTAATAACTGAAAGAAAGACATTAAGAAGAATATTCAGACCTACAAAGGACAGAGATGGCACATTAAGAATTAAAACTAATGATGAATTAGATACCCTAATTAGAAATGAGAATGTAATTAACTACATTAAGGCCAAAAGATTAAGCAGGTTTGGCCATGCACACCAAATAACAAAAGATAGGATAGTAAAAAAATTATATGACAGACAACTGATATCTACAGGATTGCCAGGAAGACCAAAAATTAAATGGGAAAACAATATAAAAGAAGATTTAAGCATTATGAAAATAAATAAATGGACATAATGCACCCAGCATTGGGTTATGAAAAGGAAGGAAGTAGTTGATAAACCAAAACTTTCAAACAGTGAAGTTGTACTGCCTGATGAAGAAGAATGAAGACTCTCTGAATGCAAGTTTGGCATGCTACTGTTGAACCAACCTATTTATTAAGATGGAAATTATTTTAAAAAAACTGAATTATCAACAACTACAGAACATATGGATTTCATACATTGTCAGTTGTGTCATCAGACGTTTAAGACATACCAGCTTAAAGACAATGTGCCATCCACTACTGCTAGCATGACAGTCACCACATGCAATGTGCCTAGCATCTCAAGTATTCTGAGCCAATGCCCATTTGCTGTTGGAACAGAGTCTATTAAACCCAGGGATGGTCAAATGTAAATATATCACATTTTCACAGAACATACTTGTGTCAGAAGAACAGCACATTCATCTCTTCGGTCAGCCAGCTGGCGCCAGTAGTCTGTGAATCGAACATCTTCTGCCTGCAGGAGTTCTTCTTCAACACGGGAATACCAAGACAAGAACTGCCAAACAAAGTTTCATAAATACACTGGCCAAAGTTAAGTCTAACAAATAACAGCTTTACAAACGTGCATATATACATGTAAAGTTACCTGTTGCGTGGTTTCAATTTTAACCCGGCCAAGTTCTAGATTAACAAAGCTTTGGGCTAGATCATTACAAGGCATTTCACTTTCCTGGCTACAATGAGGTAGTGACAGTGGTACATCATCATCATCCTCACCGAAAGGCAGCTGGAAAGTACCAAATAAAAAGTCCGCACTACACTGTATTATACCGTTTAAATAATCACAAATGTTTGTTCTGAATACCTTCGCAACGAAAATTACTAAACAAATATAACACTGAGAGGTTATTTTCCAAAAGCAGACATCATACCAGTCCAGTTTATTCCACTTACGTCACTAGGAATTCGCCTTATATTAACTTCCTGTGATAGATCCAAAACAGCATCCCTTTGTGTTGTGCTTAGAGGAGCCAAAGGTCTGTCCGGTTGCTCCCATTCTAATAATTTGTTCTGTACTTTCCTGATGTCAACAACCGCCACGTCGGCCATGATATTAACATGGCTGGTTTCGCACGCTTCCTGCAATTCATGTGATTCCTGTCCTAAATCTCTTGAGTTTTATTTGTTTACGACTGTATGGAAAAGTTCAGATATTTTTAAAAGACAGGCATACGGACACATTATTATCCTTTAAGTAGTGAGGTGAACATAGTGGACATAAATGCTATGTTTCGATGTTGGCTATACTGAGAACGGATGTTCATGCCATCTATAGGTCAATGGGCGAAACTTCTCTTCTCTGACATCCGTGATCTTTACATCAATGAATACGGAGCTCCGATCCATGGCGAATACGACCGTTCTCATGTAGGACGTAGATTTCTTACATTATTTAAAAGGGGTCATTACTGGCCCTTGTTATGACACACTCTTATCGTACTTATTTACTATTCACGTTCATCATATCCTCTCATATATGTTCAGAATTTTGCACCACTCTACCACGGTTTCCAACCAAAATCCTATATGCATCGCTCCTCACTCCCATGATGCCCAGAATACACCCAACCTATCTCATCCTTGCTGAACTTTATTGCATAATAAAAGGCAGTAACAAAAACATTTTTAAAAATCCTACAGAATTTACCATTTCCTCAAACCTGACTAAATTAAAATACAATGAGGTTTCCCACCCATATCACAACGCAGGATACTTTATAATGCTGCCAGTTTAGGGTTGAGGTTGAAGTGTCAAGGGCTATGACAAGCTGCAACAAATTACAGAAGTGCTCACAACCCAATGAAGGTTATTTCCTAGCATTTGCCTGGTGGTAATATGGCACAAAAAATACAAAGTTGTCATTGCCCACATTACAGAGGGAAGTAGAGATATAGCTCCACTCATTCTTAACCCCAGTGATATACCGAGGTGAGTGATCACAATCATGCCCCAGCCACTTCACTCCGGATAATGAATACAGTACCGTGGGAACCCACAAAATACCTGTAGGATGAAGAATGACCATGCCAAAATTCAAACCAGAAATTCCCAATTACAAATGCAGACCATTAACACCATTACACAAACCTGTTTGGTCAAAAGCTATGCCCAACGTGTTGTAGCCCTACTTCACTTTGCACCGAGCTGAATGACTTACACACTCCTCATGCAAATCCTGCACTGCCCTGATCTCTCTAGTCATAATTTGTCCCGAGGATATAATGTGTGATATATTCTCACTGTGCACGCCTTTTTTGTGTTAAATTTTCAACAAAGTGGCCAAATATTATAGCCCCTTCATTTTGTCTTTCACATTCACCATTATCAGCATATGTATGTGCAAACATTCCCACACAAGAATTACTTGCTTGGCAGTCTTTGAAACCTATGGAATGCTAACAATGTATTTATTTTACATAATGTAAAACAACATTGGCAATCACATTAATATTAACAACACAACCTCCTCAACCACTGTTGCCAGACATCTAAAACTGGGTATAAAACCTGCAAAATGTGGAGGAAACTTCTTTGTGCCTAAGAGGTTTAAGTGAATGTTCTTACTGTATCTTAAAATGCTATCTGTGCAACAAGGACATGCATGGATGTATCAACATTATACATGAACAGCAGTAACACTTGAGAACTAAGTAAATTTTAAAAAAGTTTAAAATATATAAGCTGTGCCTGACTGGTTTTTGTGTTCATGTATAAATGCACAATGGGATGAACAACATAAAAATCAGAACAGTGGGACATGGAACACTTTCGTGTTGAATAACTAGAGCACTGTCAAATCAAATAATGACTTTTTATTTTCTTATGCTTACAAGGATAAGGAACCATAATATCCTAAGCCTCTCTTCGCTTTACAGCGCAAATTAAGTTAAAGTGATTCATTCTGACATATTATAGTTCATTCCAGTCCATATATATACACATTAACTAGATATCAGACCATTTCTCTTCATTTAACATGGCTGCCAATACAATATCCATCTTATATACAATGTACAATAACCACACACACACCCATTCATGCTAATGACGGTTACCTACCACATATCCACTCCAGTTCAGTAATGCAAAATATATTACTCTATATGCTCTTATGTGCCTGTTAAAAGAGTTCCATCTGTAATCAACTGACATGAAAAATGTACATGCAACAAATTCCACTCAATGGAAGAACTAGCCACAAGTTTACTTTTGCGATGTCAGATTCACATCATTCCTTCAGGCATGGACTCCTCCAACCATAAACTGCATCAGAAATACACGGCTCAATAAATTAAACTATTTACACAGCATATAACTTACAACCAAGCCACATTTCTGTATATTAAGGTGTGTCGTGCACGATCAGCACCAATATATTCCATTTGTCTTTCACGTACATAACATGCAACCTGCAAATCCATGCTGCTTAACAGGGATATACACAGACACAAAACTGCAGTTGGCAGTAGTTACAGCAACCACCAAATACCTACAACGCACTTTCCAACTGAATCTACTGAAATTTTTAAATTCACACTAATAGTCTGGACTTATTACTTTCACTAACCAAAAAAAAACATTTCAGTACTTTGCAGGATGAAGCAGCATATAACATACAATCTCTGACAGCCACCTGGATGCAGGAGAAAAGTTGCATATTTTTATCTGTCACTGTCAGTATCTTTGCCTTTTGCCTACAACAAATTTCACATACCTTATGCAAACTGTTGACATTAAAAAAAGACACTGTTTTGTCCATAAACATTAGAATTGATATTATTTTCTCTTTACTAACTCCTCCCACCTATGTATTCTGATATGTGTGTAGGTGTGAATTCTGTGTTCATTACAATGCAAAGGAGCTGATTCTATTGATTCATGTGGAAATGATCAAAGGAACTCACCTGTGGCTTGGCAAATTAAAGAAAAAGTGCAGCTCCAAAAATTAGAGGCATACTTTTCAAAAGTCTTTATGCATTTGATCTAATTACAAGCAGTGAAACATTTATGTATTAAATCTATACATATTTATATTTAAAAAACTAACATATGTTCAATTAGCACAGCCATTATGGACTTTTTCCTATCTCTTTTGTCCAGTAACATTAAGAAGGAAAGGGCAAAATACTGAATATGCCCAGATATTATATCATACTGGGTCTCCCATGGTCTACATTACTTATTAAATACTCCAGACACACTCCACATTAGAAGCCCTAAGAATTAAAGTCATTTCAAAATAACAATGCATCTTCAATAAAGACTTGTATTCCTTACAAGCAAGCTGCATTAACGATACACATTATTTTCTAAGGAACATATCATGGCACCACAACAACAACAACAACAACAACAAAAGTGTCAGTATCACAGGACAACGTAATACATTACAAACTTCACTGTGCCATAACTAAAATGTAAGTCCTTAGGCTGATCTGTCCATGTCTGACAAGCTCTTGGTAATACTTCCAATTAAACTTAAGTTCTCAGAGGAATTAGATGCTCACATTCTTCTCTTTACAAATGAAACAATGTGAAAGTCCTCCTAGGTCTGATGAAATCAGTCTACCAAACAATTAGAACAACAGGTCCAATTCATATCTTGTGCACAGATCTCTCTCTTGTAGCTGTCATTCAATTCTTGCACAGCACCAAAGCATTAGGCTTACTGTATGAGAGTTACAATTCACTGTTATTGCAAAGCCAGTCACATTACATCCTAGATATGATTTCGTTTCATAAAATATGCATTGACATGTGACAGCCCAAAGCACTTGAGATACAAAGTACAAAATTATGTGCCTGAGAACGCTTGAGTCTAACAAAACATCCCTCTGCTCAAGCTGTAACAGTGTAATGACATTAACTACTAAAACGTGTGTCAACAGATTCACACCACAAAACCTACTCTAACAGCAATTCAGTGTATTAGCCATTATATCCTTACATACAGACATTGTCTAGGGTCTTGACAACTTATTCTGCTATGGATATGATGCACTTCTGCTGTGTAGTTCTATGGCTGCACCATCACATTTAAGTGATCAGATTATGCCTAAAATAATACCATACAATGAAAGATAGATGTAAGTAACTCGCCAACATACCAACAGCAATTACATCACTTAATTTGCAACAATCACACACATTCTTTAAGCTATGGCAAAATAGTTTCAATTTGCATAATATGCAATGGAAAAAGCTGGTTATCCAAGAAAGCTCATTTATAGGTACATGTGCGACAGTTTGATGGCAGAGGAAATGCCTTTCTACAAAATTCTGCAGTTCCACAAATGAAGTGAGACATACTAGGCAGCAAAAAACTAAAATTGCAAGCATGGTTATGTCCAGAGACTTTTATTCTAAAAATCAAGTCAAAACACAACAGCTTCACTAAGTTCGCACACTGCCAGCAGGTATAACTCCTGTCCACAAGGCAGTAGCAGTTCTTCAGTCACCACATGTCAAAATGGTGTGGCAGTGTGTTGGTACACAATGAATACAGGATACACATTTTCTCTGCCACCTATCAACTGAGCAGACAAGGCAAAATGAGATTTGGCTGGCAAACAGAGGGCTCCTTTCATTGCATGTCAATCAGACATATATACAGAGATGGCACAAACATGTAGGGAACTCTCTACTTTTATCTTGGTTTTTGTTGTATGCATTTCTGACTTGAAAAATATCTTCACAGCTTGGCAGTAAAGCAGGTTAATTTAAAATTGTGCTACAGTAATAAAAACAATCTTATTACTGAAGCTTTCATGATAGTAGCCACATAATATGGCAATTGGACTAGATCTCTACAAACTACCCTGCTCTAAGTGCCTACTCATTCCAGCTGGTTCCAGGAAAGAGAAAAACATGGCCATGACTATCAGGATGGCACTCCACAACAAATAATAGCACCAACAGCACAACTGACTTCTGCCAATCAGTTCCCATTCAGGTTTCATGATGTGGAGGTTACGCAAATACAGTGACTGAAGCATGTGTAACACTGGTAACACTGCCGTAATTCCATTACGCTCTAAACAGTGGTTATACATCACAGTCCGACACATGCGCATAGAATCTTGGGAATGGAGTTACGGCAAGGAGCCATTTGGGGGCTGCTGGGACTGCTGATTCTTGCTGCCTTGCTGTGCAGTGCTGCCACCTAGTTGCGCTAGTGTCTCCTGGGTTGCATGAGCCTTTAGTATAGTGTTTTCAAGCTCCAGCTGGTTGATCCTATCCATCAGCTCTGCAATCTTCTCCTTCAACACCTCAACTTCTTCCCGGACAGCAAACATGAGGTGGCTCTTAACAAGATCCTGCAAAAACACAATGTCATCATTACAATGTAACCTGTAAATGTCACCTATCAACTGGAACTTAAGTCACTGAATACAATGCTTTTGAAAGGGTGCTCTTGAAAGACCACAAGTTTCTGCAGGTCCTTCTCTAATGACACATCCCAATTATATAAACTTCTCGCATAAATAGTGTCTTCTATAGGTATCCGACTAATGTAAGATCATAAACGTTCTGGCATTCATTTATTTCTCACATACGCGACATGTTTCGCCTGACAATTTAGGTCATCAGGCAATATTACAACAATATGAAAGGCAAAATTAAGGAAGAGGCCTCTCCTTTACACTAATATTCAAAACTGAAATAATATATTCATACCAAGATATAATGGAATATTAAAACATTGCAATGTATCAATAGGTAAAATGTGTAACTAAAAATATGAGTAGTAGGAGATAAATAACAGGTTTTATGAAAAATATAAAGTGCTCACTTATGGAGTATACTGAATTGGCACTGCTGCTAGTGAAAACCCTCTGCAGGACTGACCAACCAACCAACCCAACCAACCACCTCCATGCAGCACGGTCCTTCCTGAGAAGCTAATCGGTTCTCAGCTAATCAAGAAATTCTCTGCCTTTATGGAACCTGAAAGGTTCATTACTGCATTTACAAGTTCCCACTACATGTCCCTATCCTGGAACCAGACCAACCCAGTCCATGCCAACCCATCTCACGTCTTGAAAATCCATTCTAATATTATCCTCCCATCTACGCCTAGGTCTTGAAGAAAGTGGTCTCTTTCCCTCAGATCTCCCCACCAACACCATGTATGCACTTCTCTTATCTCCCACATGTGCCACATCCCACATGCACCCTGTGCAGAACAGTGGTTCAAAACAAGGAAGAGAACCAAAAGAAATTCATGCAATTACAGTTTGCAAACTAAGTTAAGTAGAAATAGAAGCACAGAACCTTTTAGGGTATGACGAGGTGTAGATTAGTAAATAGCTGAAAGTCATCCTGGATGACCACTTAGACCCATAAGATGGTAGCAGTGGGTTGTTCACACACACTGGTGACTGGCAAATGACAGTGTCATACCCCACAAGACTCAGATCTCAACAAAGCACCCCTGTGCCAGCCTCATACCGTGCATGTAACGTAAAGAATGGATCATTAAATAAATACATTCAGCTGTACTGAACCCCAAGACATGCATAACAACATTGGTTGTGTTCAGAAGATGCCCACAGTTCACATCACATCCAGTTCACTAACCATCCTGAGTGAGGTTTCGTGCCATTTTCTTTCTCATCACATGAATTTTGGCCCTGACCACTTTTTTCGACGTCATTACAAATTCATTATTCATGAATAACAGTACCATTCAACACTATTAAGTCAGCGCTACTGATAGCATCATTTAATAAACCACAGACATATAGGAGGATACACACATGGATGGATGGATAATCTCTCCACAGTGCCCCGCGCGCAAGTGTCATCCAAAAATTGCAAAGTCTCGTAGTTAACGCACTTTGCTGGCTTCCACATACGCTTAAAACCATTCCCAGCACTTTCATTTCTCATTACAATGATGTAACAGGATACAGGTAGGCCCCACCGACTGATTGCACTCATTGTTGGTCTGTAAGAATTGGTGAAGGACCTGTAAAACTGTTCACATTATATCATCAAAGTATGTACTGGTTCTTCATCATATTCTGCCTCTACAGCGTAACTGAATATGGGTTATTTATGAGAACCCGTGAAATGACTGACACTCTTCTTAAAAAATTAATTTAACATGATATAAACTCTCCAAACACTACACTACGACGGACACAAAGATAATTCTTCCCATCAGCTGCCGGTGGTGTACCCTACAGTACGTCACGGCGAATGGTATACTTTACATGACTTCAGAAGTTTAAAATCCGGTCTTTCAACAAGGGGGTGAATAACAGAGAGCTTTCAGGTTAAGATCTACCAAGTATAGCAGTATGAATAAGGATCGCAACAGAGCTTAATGTAGAGTTACCTAACACAAATCCCGGAACAATGAACGGCATAAATTCGTTATGGCAAAAACCACGGAACAATACACAGAATCTCCGCACTTTTGGGCCGTTAAGTCTCCTCTACTGCAGACGTTTTGTAAATTATTCCAAACACAAGCAACAGGGCTACACGGATGGAAGAAGGCCAGGGTCTTCTTGGTCCTCAGCCAATTCCAGCCGTGGTGCCCTCTGCGGTACAGGTTGTGCAGTTCCTTTTTTTTTTTTTGCGACAAGTGGTATCCCTTCCGTCGGACATATCAGCCCAATGTACACCTGCGCCAGAATAGAAATGGGGAAAAAAAAAAAAAAAAATCCCCAAAATAGAAATGAAAAAAAAATCCAAGTTAGATTCGAATACGCGGGGTGTTCGGCATCACAGTCCAACCATAACTGTGGCTAACATACAGCTGTTAGTGGATCCGCACTAACTTACAAGTATCCGGTGAGACCGATAGTTTCAAACTCTGGTTAAGATTACGTTAACAGCGGCATTCATACGACACAACTTCCCTTTCTTGCTGCCATCTCCGACTTAACAGCAGGGCACATCCTCTGCCGTGACGCTATACCATCTTAGCAAATGGCGAAGTTATCAAATAAAACACGCCCCCCCCCCCCCCCCCCCCCCCCCCCCCACTTCCCCCAAACCTACCCACACAAACCCCCACCACAC
>Ga0123352_10018368_pt1 | contig 11147 bp, 9 predicted proteins | sample TergutLab28metaG_FD_89700 | JGI IMG/M metagenome (GOLD analysis project Ga0123352, IMG submission 89700) | Labiotermes labralis P1 segment gut microbial communities from Petit-Saut dam, French Guiana - Lab288 P1 | ecosystem: Host-associated > Arthropoda: Insects > Digestive system > Gut ... | reverse complement strand
GTTGTGTTGTTGTTGTTTGGGGTGGGGGTGGGTCTTATGTATAGATGATCTTAGTCAAATAATTTTATCACTAACAACAGTAAGTATATTATATTAATGTTACTGTTCTCTTCCTTTTGGTAGGAACTTAAGTTCAGACCCAGTCTACATTAAGTTTCTTGTGTATAACCACATACTTCCGCACCGTTGCCAAACTTGGGACTGTTGAATGAGCAATAATTCAAGTGTAATGTGAAATAAGGTTACAGTATACCTTCATATAGAATTTCACATTGAAATCTCCAGTGGGCTGTTGCTTATTGCTGTCAAATTGAAGTCAATACAAATTTTTGTGTGGATTCCAACTTCTTTTACATTAACAAAAAGCTGCCTTAACAAAAGTTACATGTTTATTTATGAGCATTTAGCTACCATACATCATTTCATTTCAAAAGAACCACCTCAAGTCCTGCATGTGTTACAAGTTGGTGCTTCCACCGCTACAGGTACTGACTGAAGGGAATTCAGCAGCAAACATTAGTGGTGCCTTCCAACAGTATTTGGTCTACTAGTTCAAAATGTGAAAGAAAAGGACACAAACACAGCATGTAAATTTACAACCACACAATTTTTCCCTAAGAAAGGAAAATGGGTTGCATGGTACAGCATAAAAAACCTGAAAAGTTTTCCCAGAGTTCATATATTCTTTTATAACTTCAACATGACACACATAACGGACCATTTCCATCAAAATATCAAACACTCTACATATAACAGTGGTGTAATTTTACAAAGTCACTCATAAAATCAAAACACAGCTCTAATTTTTGGTCTATAGTCATTAAGTAAAATAAGCAGGTTTGTGAGAGCACCAATTTCTGTGAGCGCACGTGTGCGTGTGTACATTCGTGTGTGTGCACACGCGTGCATACATGCATATGTGTGTGTACCCCTTTCAATGTCTGAACCATTTAATTTTTACAATATTTGGTATGAATATTATGTTATTGGAGGTCACCCCAACAGCAACCATGTATTAAACATCCTAGAATCAGTAACAACATGGCAGATGCACCAATTTAGAAGTGGGATGGCACTAACACCATGTAACACAGAGTTCTAAAGCAGAGTGTGGTAACAGATCTCTAAATTATATGTTACTTTCATGTGGACAGAATTTTGTAGACCATACAATGACAAGAAGGCAGCTCTGTAAACACTGCATTGAGCTCTTACACTGACAGCAGTAAACAATGGATCAGTAAAGTTAGGCATATCAAATTTGGTATGAAAATAGATCATAAACATTGCTACAAGTTACGTGTAAAATACTGCTTACAAATCAAGAAATAAGAATATGATGCAAAATGGCATATCAAACAATTTGATGTAGGTAAACTGTGTACTCGACTAATAAGTTCTTCCAACACAGAATACCACTGCTGTTGCAACTACTACTACCACCACTGCCCCCACAACAACCACTACAAAAGAGAGTAACAATAGCAATCTGTAACACATCTGTAACTTCAAAGTCAGAGACCCGATATTTGTACCCGTATATACGAACGGGGAAAATTCTAACCAAGGAGCAACTATAGCTCTGTCAATACAAAGATAAGGACAAGGAATGAATGATCAAGGAACTGTGCTTCGATTTTCTGGCACAGACAGGAGATTTACCCGTTCTTGAAAACATCCAGATTATCTCCAAGGCCCAACCAGCCTCTTGCTCAATGGGAAATTGACAGTTTTACCCAGGGGTAAAGTTGCTGGGGCATGAAGCTCACCACCCACCTATATCTAGTGCCGAGGCTAAGAATGGATGGAACTAAACAACCAAAATCCACATTCCTTCAAGGCATGCACAGGGATGACTTCATCTTTTTAAAATACAACCACATAGAAGGTTTACTAAATATTTTACATATGGGTCATGTACTCAACACTGTGTCAGGAAGAAAAGTATAAATATTCTTTTGTATACACATTCAGTTCCATCACCTCAATTCTGAATTTTTTTTCTCAACAGCCCTAGTGGGCCTAGGTATCCTCACTGTTAAGGTTCTGCGATCTCACTCAGACACATCACGCTCAGTAGGATTCCTCTGGATGAGTGATTGGCCCATCACAAAGACCTCTACCTAACAACATACAACACTCACAAGAGAAAGACAACCATGCCCCCAGCAACATTCGAACCTGCAATCCCAGTATGCGAGTAGGTGCAGACCCACGCCTTAGACCATGCAGCCACTGGAATCAGCCTCCATTCTGATTTTAAAAAAAAAAAACCATACTTGTTGCTGAGACATAACATAGTGTTACTATTTATAACTAAGGTTGTCTGGAATGTGATGCAGTCTAGTCTGGTATACAGCTACCAAACTGCAATCAGGAATCACATCACAGAACACTGTACTCTTACTACCTGTTCCTGTAAGGACCTCGAATCTTTAAAGATTTATTAAGGTATGTAACAGTTATCCCTCTCCGCTCTTTACAGGTATGGCATTACTGTGACCTGAATGGTGGACAAGCTTCCTTCCTCTGCCCAAATGGAACTATATTCAGTCAAGTAGGTCTTACATGTGACTGGTGGTTCAACGTTCGTTGTTCTTCAACACCTCAACTGTACGTGCTAAACGAGAGGCTATACAAGTACATTCTACCAGTAGCACCAAGCTTTCCTGAAGACTTCTCAGGTCCCATAGTGGACCAGTACCTAGCACTAAAATTCAGAGAATTAGAAAACAAGAAAAAGATTAAGGAAAACTCAAACAAAACTGAACCCACCATCCCAAGTCAAACTACCTAAACTCGAAAGTAAACCCAATTTCCATATACAAATATACAACAGTTACAGCACCAGGGAATGCCTGATAGAATACAAAAATTATTAACCTTCATTGTCCAGGAACAGGGGATATTAAGTACCCCAGTATTATGGTGGCTGGATTTTAACATGAAGGTAATGGTATTCATATGGAAAAAAATACACCACTTGGCCTGTTGGACCACACGTAGTGCAGCGCATGGTGAGTGAAAGTTAATACAGCGCTTGAACAATGATGGCACTGAAAGAGCAACATTCTGTACAAGACAATCAGGCTATTCAACTAGGATGAGTTATTATGCAGTTTGGAACCAAATGCAGTTTATGTCAGTTAAATAAAAAATTACTGCCCAAAAGAAGGAGGTCCTCCCCCCCAACCAACAACCTTCTGTTCAACTGTCCAGTCCCTTTAGAATTCTTCAAACCAGACAACTACTCTAGGGTTACAGACTCTACACACAGGAGGACTTTTTACGGAAATTGGATGCATGAAAAGTCATATAGATGCCCTCTTACATTTGAGGGAAGGGGCAAAGGTTTCCTCTTTTTCCTGTAAACTTTGGCAAATGTTGAAATTCAGAGCACATCATCACAGCTTCAATTAAATTATGAATTTAAATATGATTATGAGTCTACAGAGCATAAGCTTGTTCTGCTGAGTGCAGTAATGGGTTTCAGACTTGCTGAAGAATTTGTCCAACTTAAGTTCAAACATAGCTGCCTTCCTCATAATTCACACTGTACTAGACCGACTCATTCTGAACATCTCTGCACACCTCTGAACTCTTCTTTCCATTAGGGTCTTTTTCTTCAATTACATTTGCCTTCTTAAAAATTAATCTCAGGATATTATTTCACCACTGGGCTTGGTGCATAGCACAATCAACCCAACAGGAAGTGAAAAAGGAGGTAATTTAAAATAAAGGCAATGTAGAGGGACATCAAAAAAGTTTCTAGCAACAACTCTGTATATACAGTCAACATTTGATGTATCAAAGCTGAAAAAGGGAAGGGGAGGAATCAACTGATTAAAATGGCAGACACGCTTTTTCTGAAGCAAAATCAGTTTTTAACACAATACACACAAAAAAATTAAACATTCAGTGATCTATAAGATTACAGGGAAAATACAGTATTATGTAATTCCAGGTGGCTTTATAATTTTAAACCATTTCAACAAAGACCAATTAGTTTGCTTCACAGTACAATGTTTAGCACACAGCAATTTAAATGCCAGGATTCTGCTCTGGTCAGAGGACTATTCAATTTATATTTCCACTGCAGGACATTGCTTTCCTATTTGGGCAAAAATTATGTGTATTTTACAGGAAACGTCCCATGCATCCACTAAAGGTCAACAAGTGTCCCACACAGAGAAGGATGTGTGATTCCAGTGGCTTCATACTTTTAAGCCACTTAAATAAGGCATTATTAATTTCTTTCCTATGCTCCTGCTTGATAATTATCCCATATAAGGGTGACATATGTATCCCATACAGAAGGAACTACTAGTTAGGAAATGAAATGAAATCTTAGAATCAGTATATGCATTAGATACATTCTGCTGTGAAGAAAAAAGTTTCACTTCATAATTTCTCTGTGTCCAACTTTGTTTCAATACTTATATTTCTTTCCTTCCTTACACATTCTGGTAAATGCAGCATTATTTCAGCTGTACTCATTAGACACTAAAATAAAATTGGCCTAAACAATTTGAGTTAATGTATTAGAAAATTAACAACAAGAAGTAACATAATTCATTAAACACGCCTCGATAATAATGTGACCCCAAGGTTCCCTATCATGGGACTGCATAATAGGTGAGAATACACTACAGTGATCCTTTCAAAGCTCTAAATAAAGAACCAAATTTGAGGTTCCATATTAAATCTATATGTATCATTACAGTAGCAGTGCCAGACTGTATATAAAGGAACGTGAAAAACTACAGTTCATGAAATGAACAGCACACTCAGTAGTTATGACTTCTATGTAACATGTGAAGAGCATTAACCCAAGATGATAATTAACATGTTTATATATCTCTGTGATGATACCAACTTATCTAGTCACTTGAAACATGTGCAATACCTGCAAGATCACACGAGGGTCTTGCTAATCACTTGGAGAAGATACTTTTTATTAATTTATATTTGTATGGAACATAGTTTTGTAATAAAACTGTTTCTCAAAGCATTCACATTATTTATACCAACCTCTAAGTCATTCACATGTGACACAATTACCTTACATGCATCCCATACATGGAATGCAAACAGGGCAGCAGTCCTATATTTAGGGAACAAAGATGTTTAGTACATTTTTGAGACATGCAACATAATTTGTTTTATGTCTTCTTATAATAAAAGCCAACGAGATAAATTATTTCTCAAATTTATTTTTAACCAAGAACTCTGTGTGTTTCGGACAAATCTACTGTCCATCAGCAGAAGTCTCAACACTGTATATGCAGCAATAGGTATTTGTCATGCTAGTTACGTTGACTGTCTGCTAGCGAGGTCAGGATGAAACTCATTCTGACCTCGCTAGCAGACAGTCAACATAAAACTAGCATGACAAATACCTATTGCTGCATATACAGTGTTGAGACTCCTGATGATGGACAGTAGATCTGTCCGAAACACACAGAGTTCTTGGTTAAAAATAAATTTGAGAAATAGTGCATCTCATTGGCTTTTATTTATAAGAATATATCACAATGCACAGTCCTCTGAATGCCAAATTTGCTTTATATCCCACAAATATTTCATTACTATCTTTTTTTGGTTCAAATACTACTCATTTTTTTCACATAGTGTACACACAAATTTAAAAGGCTACAGAGGTAAAACACTTCTACAGTGAAGCTTCCTCTCACATCTGAGCACAATATATAGCAATATAAAATTTATTTACATAATTTTAAGTTATCTGGAAAATACTATTCACCGTGCCTAGTGACGCTGCTTCATACTGTTCAGAACTGCATTGGACAATTAAGTTCAGAGTATATATGTGTGCTTATTATTTTGTAGTCTGATAAAAGCAAAGCAAAAACTTTCACAGCAAAGCAACAATGTGTATGAAAGTTATTTCTGGAGTGACACTACAGATGAAACAGTATCATCAGATGACTATGACCTCTCAGCACCACGGCTTCCCAAACTAATGAAACATGACTGAGCCCATTACACATGCCAGAGAATGATGACTAAAGATAAGCATATGTTCAGACAAACAAAATATCAACTATAATGAAAAATACGATACTAACAGTAAGTGGAAAGAAACCATTAGTGACAATGACAGCTGGTCACACACTAACACTCAATGTCCAAATTACTGGGATCACAATATGTTCCACATGCATACTGATCACATGTGACTTGTTTGTTTTCTTTTGCAGAACATCATTAAATACAGCTGTTACCAAACCACATATGTATGCACAAGTGTTCCTTCAAAGTCATGCTAACCCAGATCCCTAAGTTAGGTGTAGAAAATGTTATTTTCGGTACAATAAAACTATTTATTACGTGCCTGTTATACCAGAACTACATAAGGAGACAAAACGCTGCATGTTGATATGCAAGCACATTAGAGCACACTGTTTTTTTTTAATGACATGTTATCAAGAACCCATTTCCAACCTGTATTAAGGTTTCATAATCAATTAACAGAGCGCCATGAATCTTCCCAGGCTGACAGCTGCATTGTCATTTAAATAAATCTTGAAAGGATAAGGCAACTGGGGTTAGTGGGTGTAGTAAATGCTTGGCTTTACCTCTGCTCTGCTCAATATAGTATGAAGCCCTCCACCCTGTTGAAGTTCTTAGCATTTAAATCTATTTCTATTGCTACATTCATCGCCACAAGGTCCATGTAATTACTGACCTTACTCAATCTGTGTGTTGTCAAAATAAATTTTGTGTTCAGTTTCCAACATGCATTCTGCAACAGCAGACTTCCCACAGCCGGCTGTGACATTTACATCTGGTCTCAATGGCTGGGCTGTCCCACATACAACTTGCTAAATATGTAAGAATCTTACAGGAAGACCCAAGGCTTCTCAGAAAATGCCAACAGTATTGGCCAAAATATTTATACTTCACAACAAAAGGTCAATGTTCATAAAAAGCAGAAAAGTTGAGTCAGAAACAAGAATCATATCCAAATAACACAGTATGTACTCAACAAATACCATCACTGGAAACTCAAGTTTTGGTTGCTTTGTGATTGTGTTACATTGTGTACCATTCATCATGTACCAAGCAGCTAAAAGCAGTGAAAATGCCACTGAAATTTGGAAGTATGGTGGTTTAGCTTATGTACTGCAATTAAAATTTTGAAGACTGGGAGTTATTATTCCCATCTCATCACAGATACCTTTACACAGCAGTTCCCATAGCATCCGGCCTACACAAATATCCCACATTCACATCACAAACCAGCCATCAAAACAGAAAGCAGTGACCACTGATCCTTTGAAACAGGTATGAAGTTGGCATAAACAACTGCTCTGAATAGAGATCCCCCTCCAAAAAAAAAGTCAATGGTTTCCTGTTCTTTCATTCTCAATTTATAGAAAATCAGAGCAAATTACAGGATTATTAAAAACTAACATATGCCATGGCCAAAATCAGATCATGAAAAACGCTCCCCACCCTCACTCCTTCCACAATTCAAACCCACAGCAGCTCATGGAGTGCAGAGACCAGTAGTGAATTATGACTCTCTGGGGCCCATAGGTTCCAAAACCAAAGTGGTCATAGTTCATAATGGTAGAGATAATATAACATTATACCACTGAAAAGTTTTCTCCAATAACAGATGACAAAGTAATGTATCTCTTTCTTTCCAAGTAACAAAAGAGTATGTCATACACATTCACTATTTAAACTACATACAGAGCGAAGTTACCTTATCAACAAAGAAAAATTTCTTTTCTTAACAAAATCATTTCTAAGCATACATACTCAGACAGTGTTCTCTCAGTTTTGTTACGAAAAAGTTTTGAAATGTATCTCTTGCCTTCACATGATGAACAAGTTATTGTCAGATAAATCTTGAAAGTAATGGTAACACTAGGAAAACAGCTGTCTGACACAGTACCGTTCATGATATCAACAGCCTCTGATAACTTGTTTCATCATTCTCTTCCAATTCCTTGATTTCACTCATCATTTATATCAACTGACTCATTCACAAACTCTTCTCCTGAGTAACAAAACACCATACATTGTACTGTATAATTATATGTAGGATATGGAATGATATGCTGGATGTCATGTCTTACCTTCTGTGTATGCAGTAATCTCTTCAGTACTTCAGTAGCCTTGTCTCTTGCATCATCCAGCTCAACCATAACTTCCTCATTCTGTAAATTATTAACGTCTCTGGTCATATCATGGGACAATTCAGCAATTACTACTATTTTCACAAACATTATTTAAACAGTAATCACATACAAAAACATACTGCATCTTTTCTAGGCTTAGAAAATATTATGTATACACAGCTGAAGCCAATAACCAAAACAAGAACACACAAAAGGATTGTTAGTTATGAACAAGTCATGTTTCTGGCCTTACATCACCACCATTTATGAATACTTTCTTTGGAGTCCTTCCCTTCTACCCTTATAATAATAAAGAACAGAAGTGCACATTACAGCTTGGGCTAAACAGTCAAAAATAAACTGGCATATATCTATACACATACACACAGTATGAAAATGTATACAAATAATTACATTTTCAGAACTGAAAGGACTCAAAACCATCTAAAAGCAAGTGCACAAAATGTGTGTAGAAAATGTGTCAGTTGTCATAGTGTTGATGTCTCACACCGCAAAAGCATCAAATTCCATGAATTTTAACCTTGGTACCACTTGGATGAGCTTGGGTTGGACACAGAGCAAATTTGGATGTGACAGCAAAATAAAACTGCTGTCCCTAATGGTAATTAACCTGCATCAGTAGTCCAGAGACAGCAACTTCTACTGACTGCAGATGTGAGGGGAAAGAACAACAAACATGGGCCCATGCTTTGGAGGTCTAATCAGGAAACACAGACGATGAGGCTGGAGTGGTTCAACTATTCTTGTTATGAGATTGAACAGTATTTAAAATTCAAGGTCCCCCCTTGTTCATGATAATATCCCTGGGGCTACTGCACCATCTTGGTCAAGTCTGCCAAAGACCACAACCTCACTCCTTCAGCCTCTCAATCAGGGTATCATTACAGCATTCAAGGTGTATTAAACTTGCCACGCCTTCCACGGCATCTTGGGTGTAAGTGTGATGGAGATTGTGTTAGTGTCATTAAATGCTGAATGCCATACAGCACAACCAAATGCACAGACAGTGTACAGAAGTCCACTGATAAGCTCAATCACAAAACTGAATGGCTGCTGCAAGTTAAAAAAAACTTCTAAACTTTCACCAATCAGTAGGACAAAATATGGAACAATCCCATGAAGTTCAAGGGAAAGGTTTCCAGATGTAGAGGAGTATGACATCCAGAAGAATCATGGCTCCCAAACTGCTGTGTGAAATCCCGACTGAGTTCAATGAACCAGATATCTGCCACTGCTTTGGAGAGGCCTCAGCCACATACCAGAGCTGTAAAGAAAGGTTCTCAGATGATAGGTGACTACCATCTCTTTGAGGCTTACCATTTCAAGGAGTGGTACATGAAATTTCAGAATTAGACAGCAGTCATCACGGTAACATACAAGATGTACGAAGACATGCAGGAGACAAAGCAATGAAAGATCACCTCCTTCTTCACTCAACCTTCTGTCTCCCCATCTGCCACACACTGTATGTCATTTGATTGCGCTGGCAACTTTCATCCATGAACACCAATGTCATCACACTACACAACAACACTAATGCTCACATGTTTACTAGCTATACTTAATAAACATCATGTTTTGTGCACCTGTGGTTCCTCTAATCCCGTTTATGCACTTGGACCTTAATTTATACATTGTGATTCTGTGTTTGTAGGGATTTCTAAGCCCGTAAGAACAGCAAATGGAGTACGTGGTGGTGCAGTTGGTTGAGACACTGTGCTACAAGTTGGAAGGATGTGGGTTTGATTCCCAGTGGTATCACTGGTATTTGTCACTGACATAATCCTTCTGGCTGCACTATGGCCCTGGGGTTGATTCAGTCTCTAACAGAAATGAGTACCAGGATTACTTCCTGGGGGGTAAAAGCGGCCAGTGCATACAGCTGACAACCTTACCACCTTCACGTGTTGATTATCTACAAATCTGGGAGCCTCAACCTCCTGAAACCCTCAAGGCATATCCAGGCCTGCAATGAGATTGCTTTACCTTCAAGAAATGCAAATGGCGACAGTATTCTGTAGTATTCACCACAGGAAATCTCTCATTATTAGCCACGATTATGAAAACAGTCTTTCACTGAACATTCAAGTGAACTTCAATATTAACACACAAAATAAACTTGAACTAACCCTCTGCTTCTTCGTGATGACTCCATGGTCGCGGTGAAGACAGATAACACAGTGTGAGCACACAAACTGACTGCAAGGTTTGCAGAAAAATTCCATTTTCTGTTCTGGATGATCCTTGCAAAATGACTGCAAAAATGCAGGCTGCTGCCCAACTTCTTCTAATTTAGTTTTCTGGTGTTGTGACAATGCTCTAGCAGCTTTATGAACCTAAAGACAAGCAAAGCGTTCAATGTAACAACTATGTGCTGGGGAAAGTACAGTACAGCTGTGTTTTATATGAAATATTTTTACATGAAATAATGTATATGCAATGAGTGGGCACCTGAAGAGGATTTACACCCATATCAAGAAACATACGAGTTAAAATTTTTAGAAAGGTAGTTACTGTTAACTATATTCTTCAAAAGGAAAAGTAACAGCCTGCAGGAACGACATCTCAAGAAAAACAGTCGCTGGACCCCCTATAACATCTGTCCTTCTTCTTAATACTGTACAGAATGGTATATGTGGTATTACGGTTTTAATACTATTTTCCCCTTAAAAATACTTCACAGTACATATTTACATACACTCACTGACATTGCGGGAGGAAAGGAAGCTGAGAGTGTTTGAGAACATGGTGTTGAGGAGAATATTTGGACCTAGGAGGGACGAGGTAACGGGGAAATGGAGGAGAATGCATAATGAGGAGCTAAGTGATCTGTACTCCTCACCCAACATAGTGCGGGTGATAAAATCGAGAAGAATGAGATGGGCTGGGCATGTGGCGCATATGGGTGAGGAGAGGGGGGTGTATAGGGTCTTGGTGGGGAAACCGGAGGGAAAGAGACCACTGGGGAGACCT
>Ga0123352_10018367_pt1 | contig 11147 bp, 9 predicted proteins | sample TergutLab28metaG_FD_89700 | JGI IMG/M metagenome (GOLD analysis project Ga0123352, IMG submission 89700) | Labiotermes labralis P1 segment gut microbial communities from Petit-Saut dam, French Guiana - Lab288 P1 | ecosystem: Host-associated > Arthropoda: Insects > Digestive system > Gut ... | reverse complement strand
TCGCCTCGTCCCAGATATCATCACCTCGTCCCAGACATCATCGCCTCGTCCCAGACATCATCGCCTCGTCCCAGACATCATCGCCTCGTCCCAGACATCATCGCCTCGTCCCAAACATCATCGCCTCGTCCCAGACATCATCGCCTCGTCCCAAACATCATCGCCTCGTCCCAAACATCATCACCTCGTCCCAAACATCATCGCCTCGTTCCAAATACTGCATTGCAAATGTTCGTAAATAAAATGCCATCTTAAAGAAAGTAGTGTTAACGGATCTTGGAATGACCCTGCCCTTTGACACACTCTTGCACGGAAACTTCGTCATGTACTTTGTGCCTGTACTAGGTCAAGGTCAAGTTACGTAACCACGCCCTATCACCGCACGAACCACGGGAATCTACGCTGTCGCTGTACAATTGTTTCACAAACACAACTGATAGCGTTGCTCTTCTCATGCGTGTACTGAGACAACTCGCACACTTCAGAAGTCTTGCCAAGATATGTAAGTCTTGATATGATATTTATTTACTGCAACTGGGTGCCACCCGGTGGCAGTGGTCGGTAGATTTGCACAAAAATAGGAAAGAGACCGCACACAAGGAGAACGAATACACAAGACCATACAAAAACAAAACAAAAACACAGAATACATAAAATAGAAAAAAAAATACAAAGAAAAAACAAACATAAAGAGAATATTAAAAAATAAATCGAGTAATTAGAAAATAACAAGGAAAAGCAAATAATAATGACACAACATACTGCACAGAACCTACATACAGTTACATAACTATGAATCAATGATAAAACACACATTTCACCCACGATCATCACTTCACATCACTTCACTTCACTACATTTCACTACACTTCACTCCCCATTTTTCACTACGCTGCACGTTTGAACGTTTCGTCCCCACTCTTCAAAAACCCTTCACTTCTCATTTGTAATTACTTTCTTAACCCTTTTTCGAAAAAAAAAAAGTGATTTACAGGGAAAAGTCACCAGTGCCTCTGCAGGCAGTTCTGTTCAACTCTATGACTGTCCTATTTTCAAAGGCATATTTACCGACATCTTTTCTTTGCTTCCTGGTCCAAAGATTCTATTATCGTGATCATCCCAGCTCAGGTAGTATGGTCCTTTTAAACTTTCTCTTCGAGATTTCCATGCCCGTTTTCCGGTGTATGCTTTGAACAGGGCGCAGATGCAAGCTACCTTCCTATGCTGCGCCAAGTTTTCCCAGACCAAATCGCTGGCATGATTTACAAATTTAGCCGCTTTCTTTTGTACACTGTCTAAAGCGTTTATCTAACCTACCCTGTATGGGTCCCAGCAGGAAGCCCCATTTTCAAGAATCAGACGCACTAGTGACATGTAGGCTAAACTTTTTGTAAAACTATTTACCTTTTTAAAATCATGCTTTATGAAATGAAGAGTACTCCAGGCTTTTTGTACTGTGTAATTAACCTGATCAGCCCAGTTTAAATCCTTGCGCAAGATTATTCCTAAATATTTGGTCCCCCGACACCCCTGTCCCCCAAAAAATAATCTAGAGGATCCTTCACCCAAGTTCTCATGAATCTTACAGCTTTACTGTAACCTGGACTTATTTTCATTGCCTTCTCCACCGTCCACTGCCCCAATCTGCAAAGTGCTAATGTCGTTATCATTCATAATTTTCCTATATATTATACAGTCATTTGCGAAAAGTTTAATAGTTGACTCCAAGCTCCTCCAAATATCATTTACGTACGCCAGGAACAGAAGTGGACCCAATACATTCCCTTGCGTCACTGTAACTTCCTCATATATAATTGTCCTCCTAATCTAACTCTCGGCGAACGACCTAAAAGAATTTCCTTTGCCCATACGGCTACTTTCGAATTCACCCACAAGGCCGCAATTTTCATAAGCAGCCGATCATACGGAACTAAATCGAAATGTACAGAGACTTGTTGTATTAATGCAGTTTTCTGCCACAATGGCATAATGTACTTTTTTTAATCCCTTGTTTGTTACAATCTGTCCGGAGACATTTAGTAACCTTTGTGTCGATAGCGTTAGAGGCATGTAGGAGATACTTCCAGTGAAGTTCTCCCATTCTATTGTCAATCGCAAGGATTGATGTTGTCTCAGGTGAATGTTGCTGAGTTAGTTAACCATTAGTGACGAGGTCAGTAGGAAACAGTCTCTTAAGTCTGCGAGTTCCGAATTGCTCTTGAAATAATGTTTTTGCTAGGTTGTTGGGGTAAGTGTCAAGTCGTTTCCGGTAGTTTGCACTGAATTTTCGTGCTTCTTGTTTGACCGTTGGTATTTGTAGATCACGTTTGATTATAGTGTTAGGAACATACCGTGGAGCAACTGTTATTGTGCGTAGCACTTTGACTGGAATCGCTCTAGTATCTCTAGATTTGAATTTGATGCAGTTCCCCATAGTTGAATTCCGTAGGTCCAGACTGGTTTCAGGATTACTTTGTAGACTAGGAGTTTGTTTTCAAGTGATAAATGAGATTTGCGACCGATTATCCAGTATATGTTCCGTAGTTTGAGGTCCAATTGTTTTCGTTTGGTGGTTATGTGTTTACGCCAGGTGAGTTTTCGGTCTAGATGCATTCCTAGCTGTATAATGAAATAGCTGGCTGAATTAACCACCAGTCGGTCATCTTAACTAACATATATTTCGAACAACGAGAAACCCCATGTTCAAAACCGCTTGCATCAAAGCCTGTCGCTGGACACGATGCTCAACCACATCCAATCACATCCCTTCCTCATTTCTCTATTTACGTAAGATCCATTTTTATGTTACAGTCCCATGGACAATTCGCTTCTTCATGTGGACATCTATATTCTGTAAGTATACCTCCTCATCCCAGTCGCAGCCAAAAGTCCAGCGCATTCCAAGATCCAAATACTAAGTAACCTGCAAAGATCAGATACGTTTTTGTTATTTTTATCTTAAACTGCTCGTTTACTTCATCCCACTTAGGTCCCAAATATTTTCCTAAGAACTTCTTATAAACAACTGTGCTTTCTGCTCAGAATCGACTCCATAGGTCGGTTAGCAGAGAATCATGTCAAACGAAGAACTTAACAAGACCAGTGGCGTACCGAGGGAGGGGGGTTGGGGGTTCAACCTCCCCCCCCCCCCGAAATTTCGAAGGCCCTCCAAAATCGTGCCAAACTGAATCCAATTGTGAAAGCTGTTAAAAATTGTTGAATTTAGGACACCAATACCACAAGATGTTCGGAAAAAAGGCAGTAAAATTCTAAAACTACCGCCGGTTCGCAATTTTTTTACATTAGCAATGACAAATAAATTGGTTTTCATCATGAATAGTCTTAAAGTACCAAAAATTCAGAAGATTTTACTATATCAAGTGAAATTTCTTGTACGAAATTACAGCTGCCTCCTGAACCCCTGACTAGGGGGCTACCGCCCCCAGATCCCTGTCCTCTGTCCTCAACTGAATTTGTTGAACCCCCCCCCCTCACATGAACAAAATTCTGGGTACGCCACTGAACAAGACATATGAGGATCTCGTGATGATGGGACATAGACTCCGCATATTCTCGTACATGGGTACCGACGTGCTGGAGAAACATACCTTCTAATTTCTTTTTCGAATAGAAATGATATGGAGGCAGCAGATTCCTACAGAACGTCTAGCATACTACATTGTGCACAGTACAGAAAACCATAAGCTTAGAATTAACCTGCACTCACATCTAGTGGAATACAGGTGCAGCGATAGTGCGGCTGAAAAAAACATGCGTTAAATGCCGTGAGGCCTTGAGATTTTTTAGTGCAGAGTACACAAATTTATTAACATGATATCACTTGTTTACATTGTTACATAAGTGTTGTATTGGTACAAGTGCGTGTGCAGAGTCTTGAGTTGTAATTTTATTTCGGTGGCAACTGCCAAGGGAAGGACTGAGGAAGAACTCTTAACTAACACCGCCCATGTGTTTCCGTTAATGTGAGAGGCCAAGTTTAACACTGATACACAACAAAAGTCAAAATTATAAATCGTGTATCTTGATCTTTAAGGTCTTAGATAGCACAGAGGAAGACAAAGGATCCTCAACTGCATGGAAGCAGCCGCTCCCCAGATTTTAGCTGGTGTTAATTTCCTTGAAAATGAAAATCTTATATATTTTCAAAGGATTTATTAACTACCTTCACGTTTTAACTTTTTCTGGTACAGTTGACTAGATTTCAACAAATATATACACGTAGTTCTCTCAGAACTTTCTTCTTGGTCAACCTTTTACTAATAACCAACCTGCTTTCTTTTTTGTACAGTATTACAGTATCTAGGAAGTGTGTCATCCCCGTTGTGTGTGTGAAACTAGGAAAAGGTATGTAGTCAAACACAACTTTTGTGTTTGACTACATACCTTTTCCTAGTATTACAGTAGTTTTCGCCCAGTATAATACGGCTATAGTCATAATTTCAATAATTACCAGCAAAGACCAAAAGCCCATGGATCGAATTTAATTTCAGGTCCTCCTGACATATATTAAAACAAAACTGAAAATCAATGGCAGAAGAGATATTGTTGTTTCTGAACATTCTGAACAGGAAGCGTATACAATAAAGCTTACCTCTCTGTATTTTTTTTTAGGTTTTCATTTAAACACATTCTATCAATAAATAGTCATATTGTTTTATTAAACAAAATAGTGTCGTAAATACAGTACACTTCGCCTCTCATAAATCAGATATATCTCGTTCTACAAACAGCTGATGCACTGCCTCAATATATGAATATATCCATTGATGCTGCAGTACATTCAGGTGATGTATTAAACTGATTATCCTCAACAATTTCGTCTACATGTGCAGCTAACGCTAAGCGAATAGTTTTGTATCAAGAATTATAAGTAGTTGTTAAGAATGATGCCTTTCCTTCACACAAATAAGAAAAATAACTGATTCCTGCCACTGCTGATGCAGTTCTTTCTCACTCCAAATAGAATAATTGCTCTTTTAACGCAATTTTTAACCATCTGCTAAGTTCAGTTCTGCCGGAAAGCGTTATATCTCCAATATTATAATTTATGCCTGCTAAAATTTTCAATAAAAATCTTAAAATCCAAGGCAGTAGGTTCAGGTATTAATGTCTTAGCTGTACGTATTTCAGCCTGCCTTATATCTTTAACCCCATGTATGTTCAATGGCTGACAGACATGATTCTTGCACGTGTTCAAAATTCTGTAAAAACCTGCTAGCAATTCCCCTTTCTCATCCTCTTAAGGTTTAAACCTTTCTCTACACAACTTTAATGTTTATTGTCATTATGCATTTTTTTCACTATTCAATCTATTTGTTCTTGAAATGTCATTCAAAACAGTCATCAGGCATATATTTTGCATAGATTGCTGTTTTTTTCATTTATTTTTATAAAATATTTTAACAATTACTTCTGCTTCTCAGGAGTTTGCATCATTTGTCAACAAACTTAATTCGGTAAAATAAAAACCCCGGTACCCAAGATGAATATCCCTTGACTATTTTCAGTCGCAAATCGTAACCTGTGCTTTTCATGTACCTGACACTCAGCACACAACACACACATTTTATTTTCCTACGGCAGACTTAAGAGAGAACATGTAAAGTTAGGAAATTTACTGCCTACCTTTGTCAGCACGTATGGTGGCTACGATTTTTAGAGCACTATTCAAAACAAAGGGTGGAATTTCTCTGTGCGATTCAATCGCTTTCTTCCAAATTTCGACTTGCGTATGTAAACTTCCATTGATTAACTTTATTGTTTCAAGTTTTAGCAACTGTAGCCCGAACTCTAAAGCCGACTAGTAAATAAAATATACCCAGACGAAGGAGGGGCACTCCGCATTGAGACGTCGGGAATTGCACAGTCTGCGCCGTAGTTGCTTTATGCGATTCAAGTAGCTTTTCCCAGTCTATTTAACTACATGTGTAAGCCTACGTGTTACTTACTGGATTTTGTTGTTGTACTCTCTTATGTCTTAGATATTGTATATTGTATATTGCAATGATGGGAAGTAAAGCAACCCATCCCGGTACCAGAACAGTTACTATATCTTGTCAGTTTCGGAGTACGACGGGAAACGTTGTCAGCGCATAAGTCCGTTCCAAAACGGCTTTCAAAACGGTTTCCCACCAACTGATTTGCATTTTGTCTCGTAACTGGAACTGACTGGAAAAGCATACAGGGGTTTGTATTTCTTTTCAAAGTGCACCCAGACCTTCCAAGGCCAATGCGACTACGTTCTGACATAAGGAATAATTCCTGAAGAAAGGAGACGTATAAATGAGAGTTATAAAACATATTGGGAATTGGAGGTAAAGAATGATAGAGTCTTAATATTTGTGTTAGAGGGAGTTGAGTGATGAGCTTAGGGCTCCGACCGATTTGTCGTCGCAAGAACAGCCTTGAATTCTTAAATAAAGAATTACTATTTCATACTCATATTTGTAGCCAAATACTTATCACATGTGCTAATATTTACACATTTAAGAGTAGGCCTACTTCATAGTCCGTTTAAATAAATGACAGAATACGATCATACATGACATCCAAAGTTATCCATCCCAATTACATATGTATGTCTGCATTAAGGAAGAAAAGCCAAACATGGTTTTCGTTATTATTAAGTTCCCAGTAAAACATGAGGAAACAAGCAATACATCAGGTGTTTGCGGAAGTACAGATTGGAAAGAACACTTAAAACGTATGTTGTGATTGGACATCGACCTTCAGAGCTGATCGGCAGACTGACTCACAGCACGATCATTAATGCAAGAAGAATACAGCTGGCTATAGGAAGAAATGAACAGTTGCAACATGGCCCACAAGAACTGGCAAGGCGAAGTAACTCACACAGTTAATGATGATGCAATCGTTACGATTATCGGAAGGTTGTTTGTTTCCATCAAGGTCGTGATAAATGTTTTGGACTTTGGCTTGTTCTTCGTTTCATTGTGTCTGTGTTGGCAGTGGGGCTCCAGTTTATTAATTCTGTTCATATAATTTCACATCCATGAATACTTGGTAGGTTCTAACAGCAGGACTGGTGTAAAATATTATGGGCTCAATGCCAAAATAGAATGAATGAATAGAATGAATGTATAATAAAATTAATTATACACGTCAGTACTATCGATATATTTATACATAAGGCTACACGTTTCGACCTATCAGTCGGTCATCTTCAGGCCTACATAGCAGACTAAGTAATTGATGCTGTGTGCACATTGTGATCCCAATATATTTACATTAATAAAATACACAACATCTGGTAAGTTTCTATGCTGAGGACGAATGAAATGTCAACCCATGTTTTTTTAAATATTTTAACCAGATAAGTACGCATCACATATTTCATTTCGTCCTCAGCAAAGAAACTTACCAGATTTTGTGTATTTTATTAATGTAAACATATTGGGATCACAATGTGCACATAGCACCAATGACTTAGTCTGCTATGTAGACCTGAAGATGACCGACTGATAGGTCGAAACATGTAGCCTTATGTATAAATAAATAGTGCTGACGTATATAATTAATTTTATTATACATTTTCATTAGTCTTATTTGTTTCACAAGAAAACAGAACTCAGTAAAAGTATTGTACAAGAACTCGGTTCTACCTTAATTTAGAAGTTTCACGTGAAATACATTTGAAAAGGAACGTTGAAATACAACCAGACTTCTCGGGGTCCCTTGCAGCAGCACCGATTGCGTTAACTTCTAACCGGCTTTGCCGACAAGCACTGCTGCCATACAACCGGGCAGCGGTTGCTGCGCGCACGGTCGTCAGTGCCGAACGGACAGCCCGCGCGATCGGCAGCACAGATCGGCAAGATGGTCGTGCCCGTGAAGGATCTCAGCCGCTTCATAAAAGAGGCTATGATGGCTGTGGGTACCGTCCACGAACACGCTGAGCAGATGGCAGACTTGTTGGTGGCTGCCGACTATAGGGGACATTACAGCCACGGTCTCAACCGACTCGGTGAGTGTCGCCTTACACAAGCATTTCATGGTATTTATTGAATAATACTGGTTGGATTATATCTTCACTCTTAACGGGATGGCATCAGCATCAAAATACAACCCACCCGGCTATTCAATTGGTAGGCATGTCTTTTTCTCAAGGAATCTAAGTAGTCTAAGTGGCTGGCGGTGATATTATTAACACTTGTCACTACTGATGTTGTTTATTTTAATTACTGATGTTAACATTTACAGATCGCTGCATATGAACGCGCCCTTGAAAAGGTATCCACTGTTAGCTTTAGTACGCGAGGACAACTTGTCACTTCCGAGTTACAGAACAGACTCCTTTTCGTTAGGTTTCCCAAAACTCGCAAGTTTTAAGTTCACCCTTTTCTTAAAATTTCTTACTCTACCCAATTGGTCGAATGTTAAATTTCGCTGCTACCTAATAGGTCCAAAAGTCAGAATTTTAAATACGTTAACCCCATTGGCTTCTATTTATGTAACATTCTTCCATTGTTGTCGCCCGAGTGAACTCTTTCACGCGTCTCACTCATTTCTTTAGAGTCCAAGTGTGCCTAACATTGTAAATCTTCCCCACACGATTTAAAGTGTCCCAGAAGCGTCAAGGTTTTCAAAGTCAGTCTTCTTTTCTTTTTCCAACTTTTCTTACCCCATACATTTGATTCTGACAAAGGCGAAATTGTTAGCTTGCTACACCCCCCATAAAACTCTCTTCCCCTGTAAGCTGTAATAATGACACTCTCCAATTTCTCCCCCATCATAAAAAAAACCAGCAAATTTTTTAAACAGTTCTGACCTAGGCTTTAAATGTACCATTTTGTCTCTTAATAAAAGACTTACACACTATATCGGTTATAAAATCAAATGGGCTTAATCGATTCAGTTTATAAAACATCAGAAAATAAAATAAGAACCATCCAAGATCTTATTTTAGAATTCAGTATCCGGCAACAAAACAGCAAACAGAAATTAAATTCAAAATATCCTTTCCACAAGAATAAATTTTGGAAAGACTTCTCATTACTCAGTTGAAAACTGTTAATTCCATATAATTACATAAGCTCACATTTCTTAAAGGATTGCAATTGGCAATACCCTACTATCGTAGTACAGGAAACACTTATCCTTGTCGTTGCAAATCAGTTTCAGACATGTTTCTGTCCTAGGACCATCACACACACACACACACACACACACACACACACACACATGAGGGTCTGTGAGTAAACAAGATAACGTGGCTTCTAATGTCGCTAAACAACCAGCAATGTTAGTGATTATATCGAGGAATTCGTCACCGAGCGACTGTCGTCTGTTTACATCACAGAAGCAATAACTTGGTGGCCACAAATCGAAAGACAGCCGCGAGGTGGAAACACTTATGACACGGTGGCTACAGGCAATAGCAACGCACGTCGCCCCATGGGTTAAATGCCTGAAACGTGGTGAAGACTACGTAGAAAAGTAGAGGGATGGCAATACAAATAAATCTGACCCGTTTTTTAGAAGTGGAAGTCAAGTACCCAAATACATGCATTTTATGGTAGATTCTCGTGCATTTCGTATTAACATTGTTGAGTGATGGGACATATCGCAAAAATTACATAATGAGGAGCCTCATAGTTCGTACTCACTGAAAATTATTAGGAAAGCAATGGGCAAGAAATTTATCACGCTTTGGAGAAAAGAGAAATCATACAAAATTTTAGTCGGAATGCCTCGAAGACACAAGCCTAAATCACACGACGATTTAAAGGACTAAAGTGGAGCAATGTGTGCTGGATTAAACTGGCAAAAACGGGGAAAAGGCGGATTGTTTCGAAATGATAAGGAAACTTTCGATTCCACAGAAGGGCAGAAATTCCTTAACCATCTAAGTAACTTCAGATTTGAAGAAAGACTCTCCCCGTATTGTATGTAACTAGTTTACGAAGTGTCAAGTTTGCACGAAGTGTCCCACTGTTTAGTTTCATCATGAGCAGCGGTCCAGAGAGAATATACATCAAAGCGTTTGAAATGATATTCTGAGTAATACAGAACATTTGGCTACGTATTGAGGAGCTTCGTGATTTAATAAACGTCGCCTAGCGATGTTAACAGAACTTAAATAGAGGTTATGAAGATCTGGAGGACATGCAGGTCGGGAGAATACAAATAAATAAGATCGTGTCTAATGACGTTCTTGCTGTTCACTGTGTCGAACCTTCAGGCTTTGTTACAAGACAGTTATCAACCAAAATATGTGACACAGAGTCTCACACAGGACCAGTTTAAGGCTGTTTGCATTTCAGATCCATGTATTAAACATATGTTTTACGTGTAAATTCTTACATTTCCGAAGACCTTACGTTGCTCTATTTGCAATGTAAGTTTAGGTATATAAGAAGGTAAGGCCCCTGAATTTGTTAACTCAGTGGGTCCAGTAGCACCTCAAACAGACACTAGACGTACGTATAAATACTACTCGTCTCTTTCCTACAGCGGTGGCTTGGTTGAATGGGGGAGGGTAGGAGACTGGTGCAGCTACCCCAGGCTACACATTTGAAAGGAGCAACAAAGTGGTCGGCAAAATGAAGAATATTTTTTATGAAATTCTTTCTACTCTCAAAATTTATAAATAATCTGCCCGAGAAAAAAAATCAAGTCATTGCACACTGTTCGAGTCACGAACTGCGAACACTGTACGTAGTGTTCTGTTAACTTCTAGTCTCCACAGCTACATATGTATTACAGTAGTAACCGTTGTAAATTTATATTTGAATTTACGTAACAATAAGAAGATAACAGCATAATTTTGGAATGACGAAATGCACTTGTACGACTTTATGACATAACGCAACGCAGACATTTTGCTCGCTTCTATTGCTTCGGATAAGACTGATCTAAGGCTTGTACAGAGTTTTTAAGCCAGTTCTACCTGATGTTGACGTGCGCAGTTTCAACTGAATAAACTGATGGATCCTCTTTTAATGTTTGTCATCTCGAAGTATTTAACACATATATAAATATACAATGATGTATCAGTCAAACACAACAAAACTTTATTATGTTTATTATTGTATTAGGGCAACATGTTTCCATTCTTATAGAATCATCTCCAGGCCCTTCTAAGATACAGATCCTTACTTAGCAAT
>Ga0123352_10018366_pt1 | contig 11148 bp, 6 predicted proteins | sample TergutLab28metaG_FD_89700 | JGI IMG/M metagenome (GOLD analysis project Ga0123352, IMG submission 89700) | Labiotermes labralis P1 segment gut microbial communities from Petit-Saut dam, French Guiana - Lab288 P1 | ecosystem: Host-associated > Arthropoda: Insects > Digestive system > Gut ... | reverse complement strand
TTAATGCGGGTGTTTATGTAGTTCAATTTAATGGCTTTATGTCACTCATACGTTAATTACATGTTAAGTACAGATATTAACATTACAGAAACCACATATTCCTGTCAATTTTAATATGTATTTGGTAATCAATAAGTGTGTAACAGCTGTCAAAGTTTCAAACTTCTCTGGCCATTATCTCCGTAACCATTCAACTTTGGCTATAGGTGTTTTGGGTTTAACATAAGGAACACTCTCCCGAAGTCTGGCACATTCCTCCTGGGACACCCTATATATAATTAACATTGTGCATTTGGTTGGTGAAATAAAAAATAAATGCGTTGATCTAAAAAATGCACAGAGTGAACAACTTTAAAACTTCGAAACATGCTGTGACATAATTTTAAAAAAAACTCAATATTTCATCACTTCTTGAAACCAACTGCCTCATACATTTCACCTGGCAATGCCTCAGACAGATGAAGAACAATTTTCTTGCTTCGATTGAAAACAAATGAACTACTTCCTGTTTCTTCTTCTACAAATACAACATAACGAAGTGGTAAGGACAGACACGTAAGTCCTCTAGGTATTTCACCTGGCCGACCCCACAGTAAGCGATGTGATGTTAACACAATTTCTCCACCTTCAAACGTGGTCTGAAACAGACAAAATATTTTCAAGAATCAATGCATTATTATTGATTTTAGTACTAACCTCAGAAAACAAAACACAAATGCCTGAAAACAAAGGAAAAAAGTAAAGTTCAAACCTGCCTAAGCACCATGCCATGAATACACACTAAGGCATATCCAAAAAGTCCCAGACCAAGTTAGTAACAAAATATATGCTTATCTTTGTTACTGCTCACTGATTACCCCAACATACTGGACACCTTCTGAGTTAATAATAGGTCCAGCAATTCTGCTACTTCTGGAAGTACTGCCAGAAAATATTTTTTTAAATCATGTTCTGATGTCCTTGTCATTAGTTGAGAAAAATCATCGGGTAAAAATTGGTGGGATGGCTGAGAATAATAAGTAGGCGATAGGCTGTAAATCTATTTAGGGGCGTTTACGTTGCTCTTCCACTATTTTAACAAAGCATTGTATTCATTTTGTGATTACAGAATGCAATTCTGTAGGGGTGAGTTGAAAAGACTTACCAAGGCCTAAAGGAAGCCCTTTATTTATAGCTTTGAAGGTTATTAGTTTAATATTTTAACTTAAGGCCTTTCTTATTTAGTTAATGTTGGCAATGATTGTGCAAGCTGCTATCCCTGTTAGGGAAATTGATGATAGGATTAAGGCTCTAATGTTTTTGGTTGGTTTGAATTTGTGAAATTTTAATTTCACTTTGATTCTGTGTTCAAAATTATAAAGCTTGAGTAGGAGATTTTTAGGTAGTAGTACAAAGTGATTAATGATGTCACTAACACAATTGTTGCCAGCGCGGCTATGTTGTTTGTAATTATGGCTTGGACAACAATTCATTTTGGTAGGAAGCCAAGGAATGGGGGAAGTCCACCTAGAGATTGTAATGATGTGAATATTATGAATTTCACTAGTGTGGCTTCTTTATTCATTATTATAGTTTGGTTGATAAATGAAACCCCTGATAGCTTGATAGCTGATACCACAGTTAGTGCTAATGTTGAGTAGATTGTGAAGTATACTAGTCATAAATTTTCGCTTGTGGTTAGTGCAATTAGTATTCATCCATTATGATTGATTGATGAGTAGGTTAGGATCTTTCGTATTGAGGTTTGATTCAATCCTCCATTTCACCTTACAATCATAGATAACAGAAAAATTCTTAGTGTGAAGGCATTGATTTCAATCAGGTATGATATTAACATCAATGGGGACAGTATCTGAACTTCAGGAATATCCTGAAAACAATGGTCTCATAGCTCATAACAGTAAACCCAGGTTTTAACTGCTGTTATGATCCTCAAGAGGAATGTTTGGTCATTTCTACCTTCATCCATCAGTTCCAGGCACACAAACACACGCTGCTGCTTCTATTCATCAGTGAACAACCAAGGCATAAACTTTACAAACATCTGCTGCATATTCAAGTCCACCTTTAAAATTGATTGGCATGTTCCATACAAGAGGATTGACCTGTCAGCTGATAAAATGGCACTTCATCAGTCTTCAATCATGATTTTGTAAACATTCCCCACACTGTCCTCTGTGTAACCTGTGGAGGGATTGCCTCAGTGCTCACAAATTTCACCTGAAGTTTCCCCACATGTGAATTGCGAAGACCATTCAAATGTGTGTGTTGCCCCATACCACTTCTACCACAAGCTGTTTTGAGCATTTCATGCATTTCCAACACAGTCTTCCTGAGCTTGCAGCAACACTTAATATGAACAACACCCACTGAGAAGCAACAGACAGGGTTATGGCTGTACAAGTGACTACACTGACTCAGAAGACGGTGATACTATGGCACCTAGTGGCACAAAGCTATACTACTGGCTTTCATGGTTCTAGCAGCAAGTTTGGGAGCTTCTGCACACACCTTTATATAGAACAAATTGAACTGCACACATTCCAAAGATTGGCACATGACAGTCATCAACTTCACACTCCAGACAGTCTGTATGTGGTCACAAAGATAAAAGTCCTGTCCATGCTTGGGACTGAAACCAAGTTGTCAAGCCCACTATTCTAACTGACCCATTCAGGCTCAAAGTTGTAAAATAAAATGCTAAGGAAAAAATTTGGACCCCAGAATTCATGGGTAAAGAAAGAGAGGGCCATGGTACTGCTCAACAAGATGTGTTGCAGCTTATTTCTAATGACAATGTTGCAACTGGCTGCACATGAGTGTCAGACACAGAAGACAAGAAAATAACATTCTATAAGAGATATTGCCTGGCAAATGGCTAGCTGGAAGGCTTAGACAGACATAAGAATAGAACATTAACATATATCTTACACAAATATAAGGAGATGACTATGATGAAATGACTAAGGACCAGGTATCCTTCAGTATCAGCAGTGTCAAAATCTCGAGTTCTATTGCCAGAGAGCTGGTTAACATAAATTTCACCTCCAACCTTCATTCTGTCTGGGCTTCATATTAGCAGAAAATACTTCCTGATAAGCACTGTCCTTGAATGATGACTCAAAATACCAGTCATTCATTTGGCACCACTTAACTAACTCACTGGTAGATCCTAACCATTCAGCACCATTAATACTGTGGACCATCACTGGACACTATCACATGTCACTTCCAACCACTTCTCATGCTTACAACCCACTTCTTAAAGATACATCTTAATATTATGCTCCCATCTACTTTGCAACCCTTCAAGTGGCTATGTGCATATTTTAACCACCCAGCTGCACACCCAGTCCATCACAGCTTCCTAGATTTAACCATGCAACCTACACTAAAGTGACCTGTATAAATCATGAAGATCCTTGTTACATAACATCTGAATCTGTCCACTTCCTTCATCTACATAGGCTTGAATAGCTTCTTGAAAATTTTGTTTTCAAATATTATTCATGAGAATTTGTCCTTTAATTGAAAATCTAACAAGATCTGCCCTGAAGAATAAATTCCACTTTGAAAGCACAGTACACGATACTTCAGGTCTAAATAACATACAAATTCATTTTTGTACTGTAAAATAACATTACTTTGAAGAAGAAAAGCAATTACCACTTATTCTGAACAAAAGTTGCAGGTGAGTGAGTAGATCTCCCTCTTAATATACTGGAGATAGTAAGTTTGAATCTCAGCCCATGAACTATCTACCTTTACTGAGGTTTCTCATAGTTTTGTTCAGATTCTCTAAGCCAGAATACTACCTCAATCTAGGATATAACCATTTCCATGCACCTCCTCTCCAAAACATTATTCACTAATCACAACATAATGTCCAAGCGCCTGATACCGTCATGAAATAAATGACTGATGAAAACCTTGAGAAGCTAGTAGTCACTCAACTATTCAAGTAATTCCCTGCCTTTTTTGGAACCTGAATATTCATAACAATGTTCAGAGGAGTCAACCACTTACCTCTAACTTGAGCCACAAGAATCCTGTTCACATAAAACAACCCTATTTCTTTAAGCTCCATTTCAATATTATTGTCCCATTTATGCCTATACCTTCAAACTGGTCTTCTCCTTTTCAACTTTTTCAGTCAAGCTCTCATATGTATTTCTCATCCCTCCCATGCGTGTTATATCTCATGCCCATAACTTACTCCTTGAATTCATCACCCTAATGGTGTTCACTGAAGAATACAATTTCATAATAAGGCATTCATGATATGAATACAAGCCCACAAATCCACCTTCATAAATTACCATAATGAAATCAGTTGAGTCAGTTGGTCTATAAATGTACCCTCTGGCTGACAAAAATAAACAGTCGAGTTCACAAGTCACTGTGCAATTTTAAACACACAACTTCATGAAATCGCAGAGGAAAACTGTGACCTCAAAAGAGATGCAAATTCATTTGTTGACTGCCTTCATGCCCAAGTAATTAAGTCACTAGTACACATGAACTACACAGCAGAATAGCCTCCAGACACATGCTGGACATGATAGTGGTAGTGGCACTCCTGACAAAATCCTCCCTGGCTATCTATGCAGCCTGTAACTTCCCTAACTTCAGCATCAAAACTATACAGAAAAAAGATGATACAATACTCTTCAAAATACCACTGTAAGACCTTCTGGAACAGATGATTAAATCATGTTACCCATATATAAATTACTACCTGCGAAACATAATTACCAACAAAAAAAAAAGACCTATATCATAAAAATGGTAAATGAAAAACCATCCAAGTTTACTCAGTAGTGTACCTGAAGTTTTTATTCTTATGGGATATGATATCATGTCATGGAATAACTGGATCCAATTTCTCCACAATGCAACATCATATCCCAAAAGGACAGAGCTCTCAGATCAGACACCAGAACACTCACCCTACAGATTAACAGAAACAGAAATCACCACTGAAAATTCACACTTTACTATTTCAGTTCTGTCAATAAACAATAACCTGACAACAAATGTGAGATTTTAACATGTAACACCTGCATCTAACATACAGCAAAACTGATTCCACAAACTAATTACAGCTTAATACAGTAAAATTTGTGATATCCAGAACCTTCAAGACAAAAGGGTTGGTGGATAGTAATTTTCTGGATATAAGAAAGTTATACGTATGTGTCCTTTACTGCACCTAGCAACCTCATGGACAGACCTAACCATTTAATTTGTCACTTGATATCCCAGCCACAACTACAATTCCCTTTTCATCTCAATCGCATAACAAGGTGTATAAACAATCCAAAAAAACAAGGCACCAATAATTAATAACCGAACCCTCAAAATCGGTGCTGGGTGCTGCCAGTTGATGGAACAGTGAAATGATATGGGCCTCTTAGTCAATTTTGGGCCAATAGGGTTTTCTGGATCATGCAATGCCAGATATTGCAGCTTTTAGTGTATCTACTTGGCATTTTAAAACACGTTTTTATATTACCACCAATGCCTCTTCACTAATAACTTCAATGGTTACAATTTATACAAAATCAGTACCATTTCACATTACTGTACAGTTACCCAACCAAAGTTAACTGAAGATGGGCAATTAAGACTAATAACAGTAAAACATGAAATGACAAGCCATTACCAAAACTAAAACCAAACCGGAAAGAAGCACTTTAAGAATGTGATGTGGCAGGGGGCCCCAAATGAATTTACCAAGAGAAGAAAAATGACATATTTAAATCACACATTCATTACACCCTGATTTTCTGGGTTATGACATCATAAAGTATACAAGATGTTTGCCAGAGTTCCTCCAAAACGTTGGTGACCATGGTACCCACCTTCCACCCTATACCATCCTGCGACATTTTGGATCTCGCAATGGTGACTGTAAAGATTACTGTCTTCTGGTATGAGACGCCGTAGTCTGGTAGAAACTCACCGATGCCACGAAAGGATCTGCTCCAAAATTGGACCAATATCTACCACAACGCACGGCATCGCACAACAGTAGACAATATACTCCACAATGTCACTCGTTCGAGAACTAACCTTATCGTTACCATCATACAGCCTCACGCCCTTCTCGCGAATAACTAAGTTTTCGTCCGAAGTTAGCCGAGGCTCTGCATGTTCAAAACGGTCCATTTTATAATTTAAATAAAAACAATACCATTCCGAACAAAACAAATAACTCGCAACTATTTCTTAGGAACAACTCATCAACCACCGAGCAGTTGGCAATTCAACCGTGCACCAAACTTCAACAGTTGCCCAGACTGAAATGGTAACTCCAATTTCTCATGCAGGTAAATATCCTGGTCCGTAAATTCCATACCGTCGATTTATGACCCAAAATGCCCTTCTCATCAATTTTCGTATCTCCTTGAACACATTTTTTCTACATGCCAATGTACATGGAACCTAGGACCATTTACATAAAAAAAAAAAAGCACAGACACCTGTGACCACGGATAACATAATGGACAGAACCCAGGGGCGCTATGCCAAAATGTAAAGTTGTACGTGGAAGACAAGCGAACATTGTAACTCTCGGTACTTATTTTGATACGTTTCGCACTTACTACTAAAGTACCCATCCATGTGTTAGTATTACTGTTATTATTGCTAATATTATGATTTTCAAAAATGTAAGAGTTATATTGTATGTTACTGTAGTTGATATATTACACTTTTTTTTTCATATTCACCAAGTCACTATCTTCCAGTTGTTTTTCTACTCTTGTAGTTATTGCTGATTCATTAATAGTCGTCCCTTGGAAGTGCACATGTACAAACCAGACACATCCGACCACACCGACACAGTAGCACTGTGCCACACTTACAAGTGCATACCTTTAATGATATAGAGCTACTAATTGGGTTATCACATATCAGCAGTGGTCAGACCTCACAACCTCTCAATGTACTGTACACCGAAGTTTACTCCTTATGTAGTACTTCGAACATCCACGGCATCATACCACAACAAGCTGCAAGTCTCAAGTTTTACTGCACATATTTAAGTTTCGTACTTGTGCTCCCCTATGAAACTTACCTTGCATGAGAATCTGTGACAGTCCCATGCCTATTAATGAGTTACTCAACAATAACTACAAGAGTAGAAAAACAACTGGAAGATAGTGACTAAGTGAATACAAAAAACTACTCTTGGTCTGCACAACTGTGTGATCCCACATATACATATGAGAAGCAACAGGCAAAAAAGTACCTATCTACTGTGATACAATGCACGAATTCCACTTTGTTGTTGACATATACACAATACTATTAGTGTATAAACCATTGTGAGGCCTGAATACAGCACATGAAGGTTTAGTTTTACCATTTTACCACACTATTCCACTGTTTTAATCTTAAGTAAGAATTTTAATATTTTATCAAGGTTTAATGTGAATGAAATGGGATCCCATTGAGTACTATTTTACTGTACCTTGTTGTTCTTAATTGGCCAAAACCTGTGGCCAAATATCACCTAATTGTAATTATTGCATCTTGTTTGATGTATGTTGTGTATTGATGTTGCATAATATATTATACAAATTTGATAATACACAATTGGATGGCCTCTCTCTAATTCCTTATGGTTAACCATACTATTATATTCCTCAGTTATAACACTACACAACAACACAAAATATTCTGTCCTTTTCATGATGTAATGAAGTCTGACAGCACATTTATACATATGTTATAGTATTGTATGCTTATAATTAGAAACAGAATCAATAATATATTGCCTCAGAACTACCATACACAAACAATTCTAAATTCTGTAAAAATTATAATTCTTGTGCAAATCACTACTTCACTGCATGAGGAAAAAATATGTTCAGTACAAACAAACAGGATGTGCTTTATTGCTGTTAACTTATGTTACAATACACAGACTATCTATAAGGAACTATAATTGTATTTCTGCAACTAAAATTCCCATCTATTTATTCACATACAATATTCTAATACTATGCTACCAAGGAACTTAACACTGATGTCACTGAATGTCCAACTTACACTCACTTTCATCCTACAACACATTGGCTATTACAGCTTTTCTGTCTGTTGGGTAAATCCTACAGCACATAGGGTATTATAGCTTTTCTGTCTGTTGGGTAATCCTCAAATTTAGATGTATACCACCAATGGGTTAACAGAGCTGTTTCAACCTGCAAACACATAAAACATTCCTTTATTAGTATCATTGATACTCACTGAAATACAGCCAGGGTCAACAATAAATATCTTGGGGCCCTAAGCTTGACCACAACTTTTAAGAGATAATGAAGTTTACAGAATAAATGAAACTCTGCATTGATTAATCAAATACTCTATAAATTATTGTTACACAGTAAAACTCCTTTCCACAACCACCTATCCCGACAATAAACTTATCATACAAATACGATAGCTTGTCCAACTAAATACAATGACTTAGTTTAATAATGATGAGCTGAATATTTCTGACTTTTTTCACAAGAACTCCTGTCTATTCAGTACATTAATTTGCCCTCCATACTTGGAAGCCACCCCCTCCATGTGCACCCTGAAGTATATCATGGCAAGAAGAAAAGGATTCACTTAACATGATTAGAAATATCTTAATAATAAAAAATGTCATAAAACTATACTCACCAGATATTCGTCTCTAAAACATATCTAAGAAGACTGGCGATGTATGTATAATATTACAATGAGGTGTGTTCATGCAACCACTGTTGCAGTGGAAAAGCAATAAGTATTACATATTCTGTGTGTGTGTGTGTACCCTTAGGTATCCATCATGCAATTCACTTGCACCATATTGTCATCTGTAGCCTGTCAGGCTCTAAGTATTTTTCCACATTATCTTATAAATGGCAATTTTTTTTAAAAACAGTTATTGATCATAAAATGAGTGTTTTTATTTTTTCTACAACTTTTGTTCAAAACATTTTAATTCTAAGAAGAAAAGAACAAGACGTGATCAACAATTTATATTGGTCTTCAAATAAAGTACTCATTATTTTTGTCAGATTTTAGTGAAAAGATGATCTCTTCAAGAGATTTCTGAAAAATACTCATATACCCAATTTCATGAAAATCCATCCAGTGGGAGCAGAGATGTTCCACACGGATGGATGGATGGATGAACAGACATGACAAAGCTAACAGTCGCTTTTCACAATTCTGCGAATGCGCCTAAAATGGCTCTATGAAGAACCATAATCAATACAAACATTCTGTTCACACAAAATTTGGGTGTATACATTTAAATAGATATGATAACTTCAAACAGCTGTTCAAGTACAGTAGGTGTTTTAAATGACTACTATAATTTGTAACCTTTTCAGACTTCCTGATCTCTACTGCATTCAACTACCTCAGAACACGGACAAGTAGCAAAATCTTGCCAGCACAGTAATCAATACTTATGATCCATAAGATGCAGACAATTTCTCAGTTAGTTCAGGAAATACTAGCTTTTCAAGAGTGACTCTGCCCCAGGGAGACAGTCACTATATTCAACACTTTCATATTATGTGAACCTGCAGGAGTACATCACATCTTGTAAACTGTCATAAACATCTTTCACAACACAACAGACTGTTAGGCACATCAACTGCAAAACTTACCTGGTTACTCAGCACCCACAAGAACACAAAAGGCCATGTCATCGAACCCCAAAGGATAAATGTCAAGGCAAGGTAAATCAGGACCTCTGCCAGATTATGAGGAGATGAAACCACTTCAAACCAGTCACCATGGGGAACTCTATGCTGAAGAGTCACTATGGTACCATTTTCATTCTTCCGCAAATTTGCCAACAAGACAGCAGCTTTATACTGATGGTAGAAAGCCCAAAGAAAAAGCAAAGTACCATATATATTACCTAATGTTATATCCTTGAACTGAAATACAGCAGTGAGACCTGAAAATTCAACACATTACACCAAATAAGTAACAGAGCTGGGTAATATGAACATGAAACAAATCCCACTAATACCCATTTTCAAGGTATACACACTAAAGAACATAATGAACAAATTAAAAATTCCACTATGCTAACATACTTCAGATCAAAACAACACAAATCTATACATTAACGCAGATGAATCAATAATAGTGCACACACTGAATCAGAATGAATTAAGTAAAATAATAATTAAAAATTAATCAGGTATACTAAAACTGAAAAACACTATTTCCATTATGCATACTATAAAGAACACACATCACCACAATTCAGTGTAAGGCAAATAAATAAGATGCAAACCTATGGTTTTAGTATAATGTATTTTGTATCTGAAGCCAATACCAGCCTTTGTCATCAATGAATCCTGGTGATTCTGCCAGAATAGCTGTTACAGATCCAAAATAATGGATAAAGCCCACAGCATAGTGAGACAAATTCATCCTGGTGTTAGAATATACGCTCACAAACCATGTCTCATAAAATCTGCGTGACACCTGGATCATCAGAAGGAATAAGGCAAGCAGACTGGATACAGCACTAACTGGAAAAGAGCAATTATGTAAGAGATACTTGCCATATATGACCAATTCAGTAACTACTCTCGTATAAAATTAATGGTAATGAAACTGCCGACTTAATACATAAAGAACATATTTAAAAACACACTGCACGCATTTCAAATTGATATTATGAGCTGAACAACCACACATCATCATCATATTTTACATGTACCTAACATACTGAAGATCAAAATATTTGCATTCAGTATAAGAAGTGCATGTAGCATGAATGGCAATGGGTAAAATCAAGCATTTGAAGTGTGATATTTGAGGCTCCCACAGCATTGATGTTGAGGATTCTAGTCCTCTGGGTTGCTATATACGAGGGTTGGAACTTTAATAGTGGCAACACTGCTGTAGAGACGCCATGCAACGGAACCAAATAATGTCGCTTATACCACACGTTAATTTCATACCTACCTTACCTCAGAGCAAATGGACTCTCCCTTCCCACATCACGCACATGCACAGTGACGAGAAGAACAGAGCCTCGTGTTAGCTGGCGGTCTAATGTAGTGTTGTCACGATGTTTTCGAAACAGGAACAACGGAGTTGGATAAAGATTCAATGTGCCAGAGGCCGTACAGCACG
>Ga0123352_10018364_pt1 | contig 11148 bp, 6 predicted proteins | sample TergutLab28metaG_FD_89700 | JGI IMG/M metagenome (GOLD analysis project Ga0123352, IMG submission 89700) | Labiotermes labralis P1 segment gut microbial communities from Petit-Saut dam, French Guiana - Lab288 P1 | ecosystem: Host-associated > Arthropoda: Insects > Digestive system > Gut ... | reverse complement strand
GGTCTTTCCCGGGGGTAAAGTGCGGCCGGGGCGTGCTGCTGACCACTCACCCCCTTCTAGTGCCGCAGTCATGGAAGAGTAGAGCTATACCTCTACCCACCCTCTGGGCCACACCGGGCCTGTCAGGGGAAAACTTTACTTTTTACTTGCGCTAGAAGCTCACCTTTCTGGGCAGTCCTGTGCTGGACTTTGAGTATTAGACAAGCGGCGTTGCTCGACGGGTGGGGGGGTTGCAGCGACCGCGGGCTGCACAGTCCAAGAGGGTGCAGCATGAATAGTTTAAATGAAAGGAAAATGTAATTGTGCCCTTAACAAATTTGAAATAATAGAGCCAAATAAAACGAAATTTAATAAATGATTGTGGTGACCTTTTTGGCGCGTTCGCAGAATTTGCGAAAAGCGACTATGAGTTTTGTCATGCCTGTCCGTCCTTCCTTCCGACCGCCCGCCCGCATGGAACACCTCGGCTACCACTGGACGGATTTTCATAACTTGTGATATTTGTCTGTTTTTCGGAATATGTTTCGAGAAGTTTCATTTAAATCTGACAAGAATTCACGTGGAGACCAAAATACATTTTTTGTCACATCTCGCTCATTTCTTCTTGGAATGAGAAATATCTCAGACAAAAGTTGTAGAGAAAATCAAAACCTACATTTTATGATCAATAGCTCTTTTTTTTTTTAAGAAAATCGTTCCGTTTATGAGATGACGATATGGCCCATGCGCATTGCATGATGGATACCTAAGGCTACAAACACACTCTTAGAATATGTAATACTTATTGTTTTTGCACTTCAACAGTTGTTACGAACTCGCCACAATGTTACGTTTATATGAACATTGCCGGTATTATTAATTAACGTTTTGACGCCTAATGTCAACTATAGTGGTCGTACCGCACCGCTAACCTCTATAAAGTTGCATTTTATGTATTTATTCAGCAAATATAGGTACTGAATATTTTAAACATGATATATACTCTCCGTTTTTTTCTCTTCAAAATGCAGTTTGTTTCATAATTCTAACATATTTGGTTCCTGTATTATTTACATTTTATATACAGGGTGTGCTAAAATAAAAAAAAAATAATTCCGGTGCCAAAAGGTGAATAGTATCAGTTAGGGGGCGGCCATTGCTATTACTGTTGGGCGACGCAACAAGTCTTTTTAGGCTGTTGCTTACGACTTGCTACTGTTTGTTGGTCAGCACTAGCGAAACGTAAATCATGGATAGTAGAACGGGCAAAAATACTTGATTCAATTAATAGTCTTACAGAGAGCTGGAATAGCATAGTCGGTGTAGCTTGTATTCTGTCCTTGCAGAACAATCGAGGAATCACGTTTCGATTCCTGGCAGCAGCAAGATATTTCTCTTGTTCAAAGTGTCCGTACCGGCTCTGGGGCTGTCTCCGCCGCCTGTTTAATGGATACCGGGGCAGAGGTAAGGCGGCAGAGGCGGGAAGCTTGTCAGTCACCTCCTTTTGTTGCTTAGGTTAAGAACGAGTGGAGCTGTATCTCCACGCTTCCCCTTTCCTTCATGGCGTGCACATTACATGGAAGCAGTGACCAGGAGAGACCATGTAACTCGACAGCCTGGTGATGGAAGTTCCCCTGCCTCTTGTGTGATGCAGTGGTTCCTCAACAACTCCATAAGGAGTACGCTGCTAGATGTTGTGTTTGATCTGAGAATCAATTCCACTCCACACCCTTCAACCCTGATCGTATAAGATCCGTTTTAGTATTATCCCACTTACTTACTTGTTTACTCCATGGAACAAAGTCCTTAAGAAGTTGACTGGTTCTTAGCTAGTCAAGAAATTCCCCACATTTTATGGAACACGAAGATTCATTACTGCATTTACAAATGCTCCCCCCACCTTCCCCTATCCTGATCCAGATCAATCCAGTCCATGCCTCATCCCACTTCCTGAAGATCTATCTTCATATTGTCCTCCCATCTACGCCTGGGTCTTGCAAGTGGTCTCTTTTTCTCAGATTTCTCCACTAAAACCCTGTATACACTTCCCCCACTACTTGCTACATGCCCTTCCTATCCCATTCTCGATTTGATCACCCGAGCAATATTTAGTGTAGGTCTTTCAAGTGGTGTCTGCCACTCAAATTATCCGGCATTAATTTATTATCCAATTTTGGTCTCATCTGTATATACCAAATTCCCCGCCACTTGCTGGGCGTTTTGTTGAAATTCATCATGGTCGGAGTACACCATTACAGACAAAGTAATGGTTGACCAGTAAGGTATAATTTGTGCAACTGATGTCAAGATTGCAAGGACGTGGTATGTGTTCGGCACGTCTTCTACACAGACTTTGAGGACCCTGCAATAAATGACCCACGTGTCTATTGTAAATCAGAAATTCCCACGACTCTTAGTACTGGTGGTAAAATTAACAGTAGTGAATGAAACTTGTTGTCCTCTAGTGGCATGCTGTTCATCGTAAGTTTCAATGAGGTCCGTCAGCAGCTTCACAGATTGAAGGGGGTCAGATGCAGGTAACACATTCATGATGACGCAGTAAACGTGTTCTGCTTCCTTTTTTTTTTTTTTATTTTTTTTTAAAGAAAAACAGGTAAAGTGTTACAACATTTATATACAACGAATAGATACAGGGTCCTCACGAAGGGGATTTGTTTGTATTTTTATAACTTTTTCATGGTCAACACGTGTGCAGAGTTGGGCGTCGTGTTTACGTCCAGTGTTGTCACACTGATGTCGCAGCATTGCTGTACGTAGGCCACCAAACTTAAGAATAAATTAGTCCGATGAGAAGGAAAGAAAATAAGGTAATATGGCAATCCTTCTATCAAGATTGCAGTTGCTGTGGGATCTATAATGAACAAACGTTTTGATAATGAGTACGATTGACGTACAGGCAGATACGAGGTGGACGGGTGAAAAATGTGAAGGCAAATAGATGAGGCATTTTCGGAATTTTGAGATCGAGAAGTGTAGTGTTGATGCAGGATATTGTTCGGGTCACAATGCAGAAGGTCTCTCGTGCAGTCGTTCCGAGGTTCTATTTTTACGGCGATCGGCACCCAAACTCGTGCACTTCTGTCAGTCAGGGGCGTCTTATTTTTTTTTTGTCGTCTTGTGATGGTTGGGGAGTGGAGTCTATAAATACGACATGTTCCGGTGTCTGCCGTCGAACCTCGAAACTTCACTTTTTATCCCTCCAGATTCCCAGAGCAGTCCCCAAGCGCCGCGTTTGAAAGGTTGTATGAGTGGTCTGCGTCTCTTTCAGTGGTGTCCATTAGCTTAACCTTTAGACGCCTAACGTCAACTGCAGGTGACGTACCGCACCGCTAACCTCCAAAGTTGCATTTTATATATTTATTCAACACATATAGGTACCGAATATTTTAAACATGGTGTATACTCTCAGTTTTTCTCTCTTCAGAATGCAGTTTGTTTCATAATTCTAACTTGTTTGGTTCCTGTATTATTCACATTTTATATACAGGGTGTGCTAAAATTTAAAAAAATTATTCCGGCGCAAAAAGGGGCTGATTCAGTAGAAGATATCTACGGTGCATTGGCTCTCCTTATTACCACTCAGTACGTAGGGGTGTACCACCATCACTGTTTTGACGGTAAATACAAATAGGTCTGGGTGTGTTGGATTTCCCCCAAGGACAGTGCTTTGCTCGCCACCATTTCCAGATCGGTTCAGGGATCTATCCCGCCCTTACCCACTGGGAACCGGGACCTTATCGGCAGCTGAGATCTTCGCTGTTCTGGGGTGTTACGAAGCTTAGATTGGTAGTTATTTACCGATGTTGCGGGTCAACCTATCGGTCCCATCTTCAAGAGTCAAGCAGTCTTGGACCTTTGAAGATGGGACCGTCACGTTGTCCCTAAATGTCGGCAATAAATCTACGCTGCATAACATCCGGGAAGAGCAAAGATCTCGTTTACGTGGCGGCGGAAGCCTGGAATCCCACTTACTGGCAGCTTCTCTCTCTCTCTCTCTCTCTCTCTCTCTCTACCAGCGAGGGGCTAGCCGCTCATCTGAATCTACTTCCGAGGTTAAGAATTTGTAGCTGTCTGTCTTCCTGCCGCCGTATGTTTTCATGTAGTTGGGACTGCTTTTGTCGCCTTGATATCAGTATTGTAATTCTACTACTCTCAAGATGGCCACATTTGCTTTAGGAAAGGGCAGGGGTTTTTTTTAATAGGATCGGTTCACGTAATTGACACGACGCTGTACGAAATATTGGAATAAAGGCTGGAGATCCCAGTTTCACGAAACAGGTTGTAGGATTAGGTAGTTAAGCCTAATCCTGCCCTGATAACGAAGATGGAGTCTGACTATAGCTGTAAGGCTTAGGATGAGCGGTAATGGATGCATGTTGAGTGAATGATAAACGACTTTGAAGTTCTACCAGCTGATAGAACGGATTAGCTTCTGCACTTTAGCTTTAGAAACAGAGGAGAGCAACGACCGTGTGTTTGATGCGTGAGACGTCTGGACATGGTGGTATATCCGTGATTACGGTCGTCTTGGTATACGTCCTCCCATCTGAAGTAATTCTGGAGGTTCTTCAGAAAGGCTTCCTTCTATTGTAGTCCGTAACCAAGAATTAGAGTATTATACATACGTTTTGCGTTGTAGTGAATATATTAGTAACCATTAAAGTTATACATACGAATGTGCTATAGCGCCTGCCATTGTAGTCATGTAGAATGAATCTCCAGAAATACCAGAGGCTCAGTGATACGTGAAACCAGGCGTACAGAAATACGTGAGCTATCCGTCTGCAAGGCGCAGTGATAAGTCAGACAGGGGGTTAAGAAATGCATGAGCGCACAGTGGTACGTGACACCGGAGCTACAGAAATAATACGTGAGCTATCCGTACGCAAGGCCCAGTGGTACATGAGACCCGGGCTCGAGAAATGGGCGAGTTTTCTGTCTGCAAGGCGCGGTGGTGCTTGAGACCAGGCCTTCAGAAATACATACATGAGATGTCTGTCTAAAATGCTCAGTGATGCGTATGGTCAGGGATGCAGAAATACGTGAACTATATATCTGCGAGGCGTATTGATGTGTTTTACCAGGGCTCCAAAAATACAGGGTTATTCGAAATGATTGTCGGGGTTTTAACAACTCGTCATACACAATACACTTGAGATAGCAGTATATGTGTTTTTTTATTCAATAGAACAACACTCCAGGTTTTTGTTACATACCTTACAGGTGCTCTATATGTGCACCCTTTGTGATTCTACAGACATCAACACGATAACCGAGTTCGTTCCAAACTGTCTGTAGCATGTCAGCGGTGATGGTTTCAATGGTGGTTCTGATTCGTACCTTCAGTTCCCTGATACTTGCGGGAAGAGGAGGAACATAAACCTGATCCTTGACGCAACCCCATAGAAAGAAATCGCATGGGGTTGCATCTGGAGAACGAGGTGGCAAGTTGTTAAAACCCCGACAGTCATTTCGAATAACCCTGTATATGAGCTGTATATCTCCAAGGCGCAATGATACGAGGGACAGAACCCCAGAAATAAACCCGTCACGGGACGATAAATATAAATATAGATACAAACAAGGCGCAAGGCGTTAGGGATGTTACAAGGTGACGACTGGTAAATAGTTACCGACATTTCCACAGATCGTAGGACTAGGAGCAGTGGATTAATTTATACCAGTGTCCTAAAAGTCTCTTTAGCGAGTTGGGCACCTGACTTTCTATTTCTGGAGCCCTTCATAACACAGACTTGCCAGAGTGAATGAGGGAACGGTATGTCTGGTTCGTAAGCTGGCAGAGGTATGCGGATATCGTTTGTTCTGGCAGCGACCTCACTATCGAGCATGAGGCTGGAGTACTGAGAGAAAGCCGGTTAGCGAGAAATTAGGCTTCATTTTGAAATTCTGCCATGCTGTCAGCTATAGCGAATTGTTGTTTCCTTGAGGTCAAGAGGTCATAATCATTGTACGTTGGTACATTTCTTAACGTGGGGGGGCACACGGTGGTGCAGTTCCTTGAGGCACTGCGCTACGAGCCGGAAGGTCTCGTGTTCGATTCCCGGTGGTGCCACTATGGCCCTGGGGTCGACTGAGCCTCCAACAGAAATCAGTACCAGGAATACATCCTGGGGCCGGTGCTTAGTGCTGACAACCTTACCTTCATGTGCCGAATGTCTGGAAATCATGGGAGCCTCAGCCTCCTAGAACACACAGGGCTTGCCCAGGCCTGTGCAGGGATTGTTTTACCTTTACACTTGCTGATCGTAGTCACCGTTTGTCGTGGGAAGTAAGTTCCGAAAAGTTTTCTGGGAAGTAAGTTCCGAAAAGTTTTCTGGGAAGTAATGCCTTGTTGACTGTTAAGTGTTCCTTTTTTGGCGTTTCGAAGGGCCGTAATGCCCCTGTCTTCATGATCATTAAGTCTTTCTTGTACTCTTTGGCCCTGAAGATGAAAGTACTTCTATCCTCAGCTCTGTCGCGATGTGTGACCTGGTGGAACGCGCTGACGAAAATTTCCTTCGTCTCTCGGGAATCGAACCCCAGTCTTCCATCTCCTGGACTGTCAGTCGTACTGATTGCGTTATTCCCGCTTTAAGGTTGCCGTGAATGGATTGTTGGTAGGTCTAGAAACTGTTTCACTCCCCCAGCAGTTTAGACCTTTTTGTAATGCTGTGATATGTACTTGGCGGCAGTAATTTAGAGGCACGCGTATTGTCGTTAAGTTCAATTAGGCGTGCCTTGGCTACGAATTTTTATGGAATGGTCTTGTAGGTTTGTGTGGGCCGATTGGATCTGGCGAACTGTTTTATTTATTTAAGACACCGAGCGTGGGATATCGGTTGCGCAGTAACTCGGATTCTGAGACAAGCAAAACTGATCTTGTAAACTTGCAGGAGATTCACCCAACTGTGTCCGAAGATTCTGTCCGCACCACACTGGGTGTGCAGAAATTCGGTTCGTCTTTCGTCTGTACGGGTTCTAAAACTACCAGTGATATGAACGAGTTTTCTCTGTCAGGAAACTCAGTGAATATTTACCAACATTTCGAAGCTTCTTTCCCCCATCCTCGTGGTCATGGTGCCCTGTCATCTGGTGGACTCTTTATGCTCTGCAGATGGAGGCAGAAAGTCCCTCCTGAACGTCAGTAACTTTCTAGAATGCGACACGCCGTCGTGCCCAATAAAACATAGTCTTAATCCATAATGCTTGGTGGTAGCAAGACTGGAAAGATACGTTTTACTTCAGAAGTTTGAATGCGCAGTTGACTTTGATATGATTGCAAGACCTACGCATTGCGTTGTTATTGAAGCTAATTGCCAGTGTAGGAAGCTCACCATTTGTGTTTTTGATTATACTGCTTGCGGTTTGGTGACACATATAGGGAGTATTTCTTTTATCTGGTGTGGTGCAGCATGTGATGCTTCAACAAAACAACATATTGTTTTATGTCGTAAAGTTCAGACCCTCTTCTCCTCCATTGTTTTATGTACCCACTTTAACCGTCCTCTGAGATACTGAATACCCGACTTCGATGACTAGAAAGGCAACTAGCCGTTCCTACGGTCGTTTCTCAGGGATAATGAAGGGGAATGCTAATACATCTCGTGAGATATCCATCCTTTCTCCAGTCAAGGACAAACACTTGTTATCTGTGGATAAATGCTTCAAGTTTTATCGCAGATTTGCGATACTTAGTATAGATTATAAGTTGATAAATTCACATACACAAATTTTACTAGTGGTGCTGGTGATGAATTGCAAATATACAGAAGGTACGACTGATACATGAGCTATCCTACGCTGTAGACTTGTTGACATCAACCGCACTCGGTCCAGGTGCAGCCTCGTTCGCTGCTCACTGCAGGTGCTGCACTGATGATTGCGTTCCGACAAGCAAAGTCTGTCCGAGCCCCTACACTAGCAAAAATTACCGTGAAATGGGTGAAAGGAAATTAGCTTGCGTGATTTCAGACTTCGTGGACCGCTTTACTTTTGAAAATGGGACCGTTAGGTTGTTCCGAAACGTCGGCGAGGAACTGCCATTCTGCGCCGCGTAAAATACCGAAAGAGCTTAGATCGCAGTTCACCTAAATGGTTAGGCGAGGTACAGCTAATGTACTGCAACAACCCTTAGGGTAGCCGGTATACGTTTAGCCCCTAAACTCGCTGTATGTACTTAGAAGTAATATTTTCTTACATCCTTAAAGGCACGGTCCCAGGCTGTTACAGCGCTGAAAGGTTAACGAAACTATTAAACTTGTTTTTCTTAGTTGCGTTCGTAAAGTTGCGAAAATAGATGGGCCTCATTGTGTCTGTCTGCGTCCGTCCGCCCACACGGAAGAAGCCGGCGTTCCCTGGACGGATTCTGCTACAATGTGTACAGGAAATTTATGTCGGATTAAAACTCGATTAATATAACGGGCAATTCACACGAAGATATACCCAAATTTATGGAAGAATTTCCAGAAGGATTTGCAGAGAAAAGACACGTTATATGTGAAATACATTTTTTCCCCCGAAGATCGTGATGTTGACGAAATAATTACAAGAAATAGCGAAGAAAGGCCAAAAGAAACTGTTACCTCAATATAGATCTGTTGTGGTGTGCCTTAATGTCCAGTGATGTATTGGTGCTGTTACGGGTCTCGTACAGTTATTAGGTTATTACCTTCTTTCCATTGACATGTCTTACAGGGGTGCTGATAAGTCCTTAGCCCGACCAGGAAGGAAACAAGCTAATGTTTCTGTCACAACGGCGTGAATTTCCTTCGGCGCCTTGCCGTGTAAGGGGGGGGGGAAACTTGATCACTGCTCGCGTCTCGATGTTGTTGAAATCGCGCGCGTCCCTGACGTGTTTCCGAGCTTGTTTCCTTCCTGGTCGGACTAAGGAATTATCAGCACCCCGGTATAATTGAAAGAAAAATAAATTCGTGCAGTCAGAATATTACTACTTACTGACTGTGAAGGAATATGACATTTGGTGGGTGGATAGATTACGAATATTCGTATCTACAAGAAATGTTTGTTTGAAAGTCGGGAATTACGAAGTGTTTCGACGGAGTAGAGAAGCTTGGAGGTTATGTATGACAGATAAATTTAACACGGACAGTATCAACGAAAAGGTAAAGTTCACCCACGAAGGCCTAAAGGGGGAGTAGAGGTATAGCTATACTCTTTTCTTAACCTCAGCGCTAGTTGGGTTGGGTGGTCAACGCCACGCCCCGGCTGCTTTACCCCCGGGAAAGACCCGGTACCCATTACATAGGAGGCTGGGTAGGCCCCAGGGTCGGTCTGGACAGGTGCGGATAATCTCGCCCCCACCGGGATTCGATCCCCGGACCGTTCAGCCCGTAGCGAGTCGCTATACATACTGAACTATCCCGGCCCATCGTAGCATCAACGTAGACATATAAATAATAAGTTCCTCAAAGAAGTATAAAAACCGACCCTAATAATGGTAACAACGGACTGTAATGTATGTACAGTTGTGGGCAACAACAGAATGTATGACCACAGTGGATTCAATTGCGTGACAGTCTTAGAAGGGTCTAAGATGCGGAGGCCCGTTACGTTATGCGCGTGGGTGTGTAACTTTGTCACTCGCGCGGAAGAGCGAGAATGCGTAAATCAAAGACGGGATGCTGGTGAGCAGGTCTGTACAAATATTCTAAAAATTTTAGGAGCAACCTAAAAATTCTAGACGCCAGAAGTGTAAAACGAAGCAAGTTCCATAATGACGACCCACAAATATTAGGGGCCACCGTACACAATTTAGTTGCCGGGGGTTTGTGCATCCCTGTTGACGAAAATAAGTAGACTTAGGGGGTGAAGACGTAACGTGAGGGGAGATAAAACTGCATGAGGAGCTGCGTAATTTGTAGGCCTGCTGTTCAGAAAATACTGTTAGGTTAATTACATCAGAGCAGGTGATAATTGCCGGAACATGCAGCACGCATGGGAGGACGAGAAGTGCAGAACAAGCAAATTAGTGGAAACCCGTTGGGATGGCTAGGCATAATTACGAGAGCATTATTAAAATGGATCTTAATGGAATAGGGTCTGAGTGTGCGGACTGATTTGAACTTGCTCAGGGTTTATGTTTGCGGGCTTTTGTAAACACCGTGTTGAATTTTCAGGCGCTTTAAAGGAATTATCGTCACTGAGCTACTAGTTTTTCAAGGAATACTCCTCACCAGATAGACGTACTTAATCCCCCTTTCTCGTAACAGTAAATTTATATTGTTCTTCCGCTGGATGCTTCGTAGAGTTCGTGACACCTTTCCCCCCTTTGTTCTTGAGTTGCACAATGGGTCCTTAAAGGTTATTATGCAAATAAATACGGAATTCGTAATTATCTCCTTGTTTGGCCAACTCTCGCACGAAAAAGCATACCGCTCGATTGAATAAATGTTTTGAATGAGGTCTGTAGTAAAGTGGCTAACGGCACTCAACACTCTCATATGCATTGCGCAGTCAAGTGGTCGAGAGATATTTCCAGAAAATAAATCTACATTAGAGCACGATAGTTTTATAATCCATTTTCACCGTATGCTTCATTTTTATCAGACACTGTAACCAACAATGTACACGGATTCGTAGATCACAAATACCTTTATTATTGAAGTCTTTCTTCATATTTCAGCCCAGAATACAATCCAAAACCAAAGAAAACGTTTCAATAAACAGTTTAAATAGAACAAAATAAAGAGAAACCAAAATTTTAACGTACAATGAAAATAAATGAGCCTGTATAGCGACTCTCTACGGGCTAGAAGGTCCGGGGATCGAATCCCGGTGGGGGCGAGATTTTCCGCACCTGTCCAGACCGGCTCTGAGGCTCACTCAGCCTCCTATGCAATGGATACCGGGTGTTCCCCGGGGGTAAAACGGCCGGGGCGTGGCCTTGACCACACATCCCTATCTAGCGCCGAGGATAAAGAAAGAGTACAGCTGTACCTCTACTCCCCCTCTGGGTCTTCGTGGCCTGTTCTAGGGTGATCTTTACATTGATAATAAAACCCACAAAACTAAAACAAAAAATGTAAAAATAATAAGCTAACCCCCCCCCCCCAAACCTTACCTAAACGGAAATTGGAAGGAGGAGTTGTACAAAAAATATGGCTGTGATATACAATTTTTTGAACTTTT
>Ga0123352_10018363_pt1 | contig 11148 bp, 7 predicted proteins | sample TergutLab28metaG_FD_89700 | JGI IMG/M metagenome (GOLD analysis project Ga0123352, IMG submission 89700) | Labiotermes labralis P1 segment gut microbial communities from Petit-Saut dam, French Guiana - Lab288 P1 | ecosystem: Host-associated > Arthropoda: Insects > Digestive system > Gut ... | reverse complement strand
GGACCCGTTGCGCTGACCACGTGACACCCCTCTATCCGCAAAAGTTGGCACTAACTTCGCCGACCGGCGGCGGCCGCTCTGTCGGTATAGTTCGCGTGCGGACTAAGGCCAAGGAGTTTGTTTTTGTTTTGTTATATGTTGTGTATGATGAATATTTTACCGATTATCCTGTTTCGAAACCAGAACATGCTGGACAGCAAAATATGCAAATTTACTTTCGGAAGAATTAATTATAAAATTAGGAATTCGACAGAAAAGGATAACATTCAGCATAGGATATATTGGTACAGTGTGTGTGTAGGTGCGGAGCGCAGGGTTGTTGTTATTTTGTGACAGTGCCTGCCGAGGGGAGGGATTCGGCCTGATCTTAGCTAAGGGCGGTAACACTATCGTCGCTCTGAACTTTTGTAGAGGCCAGTTGAAATAGGATGGCACAAGCACAGAAAACAGAATTAGTTTTTCGGCGAAACGGACGAGTCAATTTAAATTGCGGGGGCTTCAGTTCAGTCGACTACTGGCAGCCGAGGTGTGCGCATCAATGGTAGTAATGCTGGATACACCATGTTCCGAGGTAGTGTGAAGGGTACTGACTACCCACTATATTCGCCAGCTTCCCCTTCACTTCCCCCCCGTGCGTCAACATGTGCCATCACATTACATTGGAGTCTGCACTAAAATGACTTCTGAAGCTTTCGGTGTACATCAATTGGACACCTCTTTTATTTTTGACCAGGGAAGTGGACTTGAAGGTAGCCTAAGTTGGATTCGGAGGCAATATTATTGGCAGAGACTCGAGAAAGCAAGTTGAAAGGAAAGGCTGGGACGAAAATATAAAGGTGTTCGATAAAGTCTAATTGATTTTTAGGTGGAGCATCCCTATTGTGTTCCGGATAATTAATAGTAGGTTCTGTTAGGCTATGGAATTATATTCATTCTTTAATTACTGAGAACAAAACGAGGAAGCTTCACATGAAAATCATAAATGCCACTCAAAGATATGTTGATTGTATTGTGACTGTTTAATTTGGTGTGTGTTTTCTACTGTGCTTCTTTTAACTTGTTTTGTAATGTGTGGGTGTGTGCATGTGTGGGTGTCTGTATGTGTGGGTTTTGTAATGTGTGTGTGTGTGTGTGTGGGTGTGTGTATGTGTGGGTTTGTGAATGTGTGGATTTTGAAATGTGTGGGTGTGTGTATGTGTGGGTTTTGTAATGTGTGGATGTGGGTGTGTGTGTGTATGTGTGGATTTTTTAATGTGTGGGTTTGTGCATGTGTGGGTTTTTTAATGTGTGTGTGGGTGTGTGTATGAGTGGGTTTTGTAATGTGTGGGTGTGCGTATGTGTGGGTTTTGTAATGTGTGCGTGTGTGTATGTGTGGGTTTTGTAATGTGCGGTTATGTGTATGTGTGGGTTTTGTAATGTGTGGGTGTGTGTATGTGTGGGTTTTGTAAAGTGTGGGTGTGTGTATTTGTGGGTTTTTTAATGTGTGGGTTTGTGTATGTGTGGGTTTTGTAACCTGTGTGTATGTGTGTGTGAGTGTGTGTGTGTATGTGTGGGTTTTGTAATGTGTGGATGTGTGTATGTGTGGGTTTGTGCTTGTGTGGATTTTTTAATGTGTGGGTGTGTGTATGTTTGTGCTTGGTAATGTCTGTGTGGGTGTGTGTATCTGTGGGTTTGTGCATGTCTGGACTTTTTAATGTGTGGGTTTGTGTATGTGTGGGTTTTGTAATGTGGGTGCTTGTATGTGTGGGTTTGTGCATGTGTGGATTTTTTAATATGTGGTTGTGTGTATGTGTGGGTGTGTGTGTGTGTTATGTAACGTATGGGTGTGTGTATGTGTGGGTTTTTTAATGTGTGGGTGTGTGTATGTGTGGTTGTGTGTATGTATGGGTTTTGTAATGTGGGTGTGTGTGTATGTGTGAGTTTTGTAATATGTGTGTGTGTAGGTTATGTAATGTGTGGGTGTGTGTATGTGTGAGTTTTGTAATGTGTGGGTGTGTGTATGTGTGGGTTTTGTAAAGTGTGGGGGTTTTGTAATGTGTGGGTGTGTGTATGTGTGGGTTTTGTAAAGTGTGGGGGGTTTTGTAATGTGTGGGTGTGTGTATGTGTGGGGTTGTATATGTGTGAGTGTGTGAATGTATGGGTGTGTGTATGTGTATGTGTGAGTGTGTGTATATGTGGGTTTTGTAATGTGTGGGTGTGTGTATGTGTGGGTGTTTGTATGTGTGTGTATGTGTGGGTTTTGTAATGAGTGGGTGTGTGTATGTGTGGGTGTGTATATGTGTGAGTGTGTGTATGTGTGGGTTTTGTAATGTGTGGGTGTGTGTATGTGTGAGTTTTTGTATGTGTGGGATTTGTAATGTGTGGGTGTTTGTGTGTGTGGGTGTGTGTATGTGTAGGTGTGAGTATGTGTGGGTGTGTGTATGTGTGGGTTTTTTAATGTGTGGGGTGTTTTGTAATGTGTGGGTGTGTGTATGTGTGGGTGTGTGTATGTGTGGGTGTGTGTATGTGTGTGTGTGTATATATGTGTGAGTGTGTGTATGTGTGGGTGTGTGTATCTGTGAGTGTGGGTATGTGTGGGTTTTTTATTGTGTGGGGTGTTTTGGTAATATGTGTACCTGTATGTACAGTGTTTTGCATTGTTTGCACTGTGTTTTTGTATTGTTTGGTTTATATATATTTATTTTTATTTGTTACTAGCGTAAGGACCACTGTCATCGAGTGACAACTCAATTGCAGTAAATAATAATAACAAGTATGAAGATCTAAAAAGGAAGATATACAATTCCAATGAATGGACGTTCTCTTAGGCTATAAAATTACACATTTTCTGTTAAGGTCTGTTTGAGTGCCAATCACGACTGATTTAGTTATGATGGGTGAAACTCAAGTGATTAAATTGAATTTGATAAACTTTGAATGGCCAAACCAAGATAATTTTTTAGGCAGTCTTTAGACCTACACTTAAAGTTCGCTGTGACCACCAAACATAGTATTCCCTGAGTGGAGTTAGGGATCCGACTGTGACATGTGGCCGGTTATAAGTAGTTGTTGATCTTATTCTGATGCTGTAAACACGATGGGGATAAATTACCTTAAGGTAATGACATTTTGTTCCAAATCCAAAATTGTCATTTTTGCAACCAATTCTAACGAAGTCTGTTATATAATAATGAATAAACTGAACCCTTTGAACGCCGAGTTAAATCACATCTGCTATCTCCTGGCATATTATGAGCTCACCATATTCACTACGTTAGCAGGAAAAGTACTAAACGTATATGTGGCAATGGAAGGTTGATTTGTGCGCTGTTCTGTGTTATTACTCAGCGTAGAGTGGTAATTCCAAACCGACGTTTCGGGACAACCTCTCGGTCCCATTTTCACGGGTGAAGGAGAATGTCAGTGACAATTGGCGAGTTGCGTACCAAAGCTTTATGTCAGATCTCATGTACATACTTTGCGACGGAACTGTGATGTCACACAAAACATTTTCTCCTGCCTATGTTCCTATTATCTTTCGCTCCTTCTGCATTTCAAGGCCAGGGGTCAAGACTGCCGCAGTTTTAGTTTCAATTGTACAAGTATATAAAGCTTATTTTCCTCTATCCGTCACGTGACGGGCTAACACATTCATAAGGCAAACTGGGTGTTAATTTCTTCTGTCATTTAGGATTGTGGGCCGGGTAGCTCAGTCGGTGTAGCGACTGACTGCGAACTGGACGGTCCGGGATCGAATCCCGGTGGAGACGAGATTTTCCGTCCTTCCAGACCGGCCCTGGGGCCCACCCAGCCTCATGTAAAATTGGTACCGGGTCTTTCCCGGGGGCAAAGTGCGGCTGGGGCGTGCTGCTGACCACTCACCTCCTTCTAGTGCCGCGGTCATGGAAGAGTAGAGTTATACCTCTACCCACACTCTGGGCCACACCTGGCCTGTAACGGGATCACTTTACCTTTTTATCATTTAGGGTTATTTACTGTTCGTTACTGTCGATTAACACAAATTACTACCAATTAATATCCATTATTTTTCGTTTTATATTACCACCCTTTGATATCGGACCGGTAATGCTCAGAAAGTATAGCGACTTGTTACTGGCTGAAAGGTCTGGCGACCTTACCCTGTTAGGGGCAACATTTTCCCCACCCGTCCAGGCCGGCCCTGGAGCACACTCATCCTTCTATACAATGGACACTGGGTCTTTCTTGAGGTCACAACAGCTGGGGCGTGGCGTTACCGCATACCCCATCTAGCGCCGAGGTTAATGAAAGAGCAGATCTATACCTCTTCTGCCCCCTTGTGACCTGCGAATTTTAACCTTTGATATCGACTCTGGTTGCTGTCGAATGTTATCAATTATCGACTATTGTAGACAGTTACCCTTTAACACGTATTATCAATTATCGAATACTTTCGATTACTCACAATTATTATCGACCCCTCAAGTGAATCAGTCACTAACACAAGGATGCTCTACGTCCACATTATAAAGCAGATTATGTTGTTTTGTATGAGACGGTACCAGACGCATTTAACTCTCGCACACTCAAATGAATATCAAGTTTCAGGTTCTTGTGATCCAGCATCATGGATACTTTAGTGTGAAGAGAGATAAACAAATAAGATGCAACTAATCCAATGTTTATTATCAAACTTCTATCTCAACATGTTTCGGGCATCATTATGACCATCATCAGGAGAACAAGACAGTGTGTTACTGCATATGGTGTTCTGCACTGTAACAAGAGGAGGAAAACCGTGAGATGTGAGCCATAGAATCTTTGCGTGGAGTAACTATGTTTACTTCTCATTACCCCCCGCAAAGATTCTATGGCTCACATCCCACGGTCCCCCCCCCCCCTGTTACAGTGCAGAACACCGTATGCAGTAACACACGGTCTTGTTCTCCTGATGATGGGCGTAATGATGCCCGAAACATGTTGAGATAGAAGTATGATAATAAACATCAGATTAGTTGCATCTTGTTGGTTTATCTCTCTTCATCCTACGAATATCAAGCCTCCTATCCAACTGACTCTGTTTTTTCGCCCGAGAAGCCTCTAGTATGTAGATTAATTATGGAGAATAAAATGGGCAGGAATATCTCGCTCAGTGGTTATAGCGATTTGCTACGGTCTGAAAGGTCAGGGGATAGAATCCCGGTTGGGACGACGTATTCCGTACCTTTCCAGACCAGCCCTCAAGCTCATCCAGCCAACTATACAATGAAAATTCGCTCATTATGGCGGGCAAAGCGACCGGAGCGTGGTGTTGACCACATACCCGAATCTAGCGCCGAGGTTAAAGAAAGAATAGAGCTGTAATTCTGCTCCCCTTCTGAGTCTTCATTTTTTTTTAATATAAAGCCTTTCAGAATTCTGTGTCATTACAATCCAGTCACAGGGACTAATAAGAAATCTTATTCTAACCTAAATTCTTAATCTTACACTAAGCCTAAGATTTCACCCATTAGCGTTTCTCTATTTCTGCTACAATAATGTGTACACTTTTTGTTGTGTACTTACTCTAGCACTGTCTCTGCTTGTACATTAACACTTACACTAGCACTCTCTCTGCTCTTACACTGGTACTTACTCTAGCATTGTCTCTGTTTTTACACTAACACTTGCACTAGCACTGTCTCTGCTTTTGCACTATCACTTAAACTAGCTCAAAAAGGTTGTTCCCTCTGCAGTCTGCGCACTATATCCATGTTGTCCAGGTGTTGTATGTCCTCACCGTTCTCATGATGGTGGAGTCTTCTTTCATGCTTTTGTGCAAACCTCTGGATTTCGCTAGTCACAACACCCACTTGCAGTTCTCTGTGGAGGTCATTGTTTCTAATGTACCAGGGTGCATTGACCATGTTCCTGAGTACTTTGTTCTCTAATCGTCGTATAATGTGTATGTTACTTTGTTTGGTGCATCCCCAGAGTTGGATTGGGTTTCATGGCCATTTACAGAGCAAAACTCATGCAGGGGTACATTAATTACAATACATTCGTACTGTACAGGGATATTCAAAATGATTGTCTGAGTCTTGACAACTTGTCATACACAACACACTTGACATAGGAGTACATATTTTTTATTTTATTTTATAGAACAACACTCCAAGTTTTTGTTACATACCCTACAGGTGCTCTATATGTGCACCCTTTGTGATTCTACAAACACCAACACGACAATCGAGTTCGTTTCAAACTGTCTGCAGCGTGTCAGCGGTGATTATCGATTATCGTGTTGATGCTTGTAGAATCACAAAGGGTGCACATATAGAGCACCTTTAATGTATGTAACAAAAACTTGGAGTGTTGTTCTAGAAGTGTATTGTGTATGACAAATTGTTAAAACCGCGACAATCATTTTGAATAACCCTGTATTATGCAAGCTGGAGGACTGTCCCATTTCAAGTGTCCGCCACTGCTTCAGGACATTCCGTGAGCCTCGATCTCATCTAGATAACCTCTGTGGAGCGGACTCACTGCAGAGATTTCTTTGTGAAATTTAAGAATCTCATTTTCTTTCTGTAACAGTCATGCAGACTCCTAGGTGTTGACTCACACTGCGTCTTTAGATTAGAACTGGGTGTGCCAAAATACTGTTACTAACTTCCGAGAGGGTGTTGAAAGTAATGGGATTGTTATAAAAATTATATTTAACATTCTGAAGCGTGGAAATAAATAATTATGTGCAAATGATGCCGAATATTTTAAAAACCTTGTTTATAATGAAGCTGTATTTCTAATGTAGTGTCTGTAATGTAACAGGTCTTGAGAAATATCTGTGCTGAAATATCTGTGCTGAAATATCTGTGCTGAAATATCTGTGCTGAAACGAAGAATATGAGACTTGTGGTGTTATGAAGGGACTTTTGGGTACTGAGTGACTTACTGTGTTTGTGTGTGGGTACAGGGAAGGGGTTAGCTTAGGTTAGGTTAGGTTATGTTAGGTTAGGCAGTGAAATGTGAAAATTTTGTCACTAGATGACATTTATTTTCGTTCTATAGGAAAATGACGACCAAAATCACGAAAGGGCATGCGAAGGCCTCAGCGAAATTGTGGTTTTTTGAAGTAATTAGAAGAAACGGTCAAATTCTTACTAAGAAAATGTTTTAAAATCAAGCTATTACTTATCAGAAAAGACGCTGCAACTCCATTACAACCAACAGCTAGTCATATTGTGGGAGATAATCGCCGCGAGATTTGACAACCGTACGAAACTTAACTTTTAACTCTGTTCATGTCTTATTATGTGGGCCGGGTAGTTCAGTCGGTATAGTGACTGGCTACAGTCTGCACGGTCCGGGAATCGAATCGCGGTGGTGTCGAGATTTTCCGCACCTGTCCAGACCGGCCCTGGGGCTCACCCAGCCTCCTGTACAATAGGTACCGGGTCTTTCACGGGGGTAAAGATTGGCCGGGGCGTGACGCTGACCCCTTACCCCCTTCTAGTACGTGGTCAAGAAGGAGTAGAGCTATAACTATACTTTCCCTATGGGCCCATGTACAGAGCCTCAGTGTCTTTACAAGGGTGCACTATGTCTTATTATACCATGCTGTAGCAATCATTAAATGTTTTAGCCACTGACCTTAAAAGAATTAGACCTTCTGAAATATGATAATATCTTTTGTTCGTGTGTAGTTCACGCGTAGATTATTGGCTGCGCGATCAGGTGGTTCGATTCCCACCAAGAACAAGGGATGTTTTCGTTTAAGAAAAGGTGCAGATCGATTAAGGAGCTCACTCCCCCCCCCCCAACCTGAAAATGGGAACAGCATTCTCTTTCCTTGGGGATAAATCAATCGGAGCTTGAAGTTTGCCTCTCATATTTATAAATTGACAAATATTACAACAAATGTAGATCCCCTTTAAGTGCTTTTCTTGGCCTTCACAAGGACAATTTTATTTTGCATGTAGGAAATATCATAAATTCGTGTCTTTCTACGCGATTTCTGCATTGGGTCACTTACTGATTTATAGCAGTCCGAAGGAACGCTACTGCGGATATTATCAACGTTTTATTTATTCACCAACTGATGCATCAGTGAGCTGCCTAAAATAAACAATGTTAAAATTTACATTAAAACATCTCCGACATGTTTCGGTGTTACAGTTACACCATCATCAGGGAGAGCATTAATTTGTGCTCACTAAAGTTACAGTTGTTAAAATAGTCCATAAAAGTACATCGGTGTGTGGTTAATACGGTGGTGGTGTGGCTGCATATATTAGGTCCTTATTGGTGTCTGTATGTTGCACTGTTCGGCAGTAGACTGAGTCAGGGTATGTTTAGCTGGTTCTGTGACGTGTGAGCCAGCTCGTCATTGAAATGAATCCACTGTACGAGCTGGCTCACATGTCACAGAACCAGCTACACATTCCCTAGCTCATTCTACTGCCGAACAGTGCAACATACAGACACCAATAAGGACCTAATATATGCAGCCACACCACCACCATATTAACCACACACCGATGTATTTTTATGGACTATTTTAACAACTGTAACTTTAGTAAGTACGAATTAATGCGCTCCCTGATGATGGTGTAACTGTAACACCGAAATATGTCGCAGCTGTTTTAATGTAAATTTTAATATAAATTTTAATATTGTTTTTGAGACAACTCACAAGTGCATCAGTTGGTGAATAAATAAAACTTTGATAATATCAAGATGGACGGTTCGAATGTGAAAATTACTGCCGATAATTTCAGTCTGATACATGGCTCAGTACAAGAGAGAGAAAATACATGAAAGTACACGAAATTAAACTCATAATTTTGCAAATTTTTACAGCGCATGTCATCGTACAACTATGCGCTCTTAAAGAAGTTCTGTTATTATCCTCGTTTGATAGAGGCACTTAATGAAATAATATTTCTCTTACCGTATCAAGAAAATATTATTTGAAGCAAATGAACGTCAATGAAAATGACGGCGAGGAATGTTATGAAAAGTGTCTAAAAAATCAACACTATAAAAAAACCGAACATTTATTTTCTTGTCGTTGGTATTTTTTTTTGGGGGGGGGGGTTGTGGTGGGATTTGAATTATTCTTAAGAAGTGCGCATGTCACAGATTTTAGGTGAGACTGCAACCCGTTAAATAGTTAATAGAGTATTACGGAAATGTTCCTGTAATGATATTTTTAAGATGTAAATGTCCTTAATTATGAAAATAATTTACATTGGGACTTCAGTAACACAAGTTAACTGTGAATAATAAAGGCAGAGTGGAACAGAGAGAGAAAAAGAGAATTTGGAGAGGAGGGGGTGTGAAAAGAGAGAGAGAGAGAAAAGTATATTTATTGCAGGGAAAAGTATACAAAATTTTGCTGTTACGAAGATTCTGACAGACTGTCCACAAGTCCTTTTGACAAAGGTAGGTAGGACAGAAACTACAGTGTAGTGAATTGAAGAGTATGTGAATTCGAGCACTTTAACTATTTAAAGCCTATTGGTTACGTGATGTACCACCATCAGTTTAACATTCAACAACTGTACGTTCTGCCCACACTGTATTTATGTGTTTTGTATTTATCTGAGAACAAACAGCGACTTGTGCCACTTACAGCATAAACTGATTGGTTTTTTGACCGATATGAAAAGTGTTTACAGCGCGGTACGGACTGGGTCTTTAAATAAAGCGGTCTGCGCTTCGTATTCAAAAGGATAAGTAAGTAGCAGAGGACAGAATCTTAAAGTATACCGTATTTAGGCTAAAATACTGGAATGAATAAACTATTTTGAAAGAATTTTGATCAAGATATTGGTTTTGAATGCCAATTTTTGAAGGTAAAATTCATGTAAACTGTGTTTAAAAATTCCTTTCCTACGTTACAGTAACAAACACGTTGTGTCTGCATCACTAAGGTAAATCCACTCGAGCTCATATACATGTAGGCGAAACTTGACTGTTCCGAGAAACACACAAAACACAGAACACAGCCTGCGTGGAGAATGCGGGTAATAATAATAATAAACTGCAATTGGGTTGTCACCCTGTGGCAGTGGTTATTTTACATGTATACAGGATATGAAATTGGTTAATAATAAATTTAAGTCTGGAGGGCTACATGAGAAGCATGTAGTGGCAACTTGGAATGTTGGGAACCATCTCAGCATTTGCTTATAGACACTGGGAAATCAAGAAAATCCCTGTGTCGGGATGGCCGGTCGCAGGACCTTCCGAATACTGACTTCTAGCCAGCAGTCCGGCATCTAAAGTGTTTTAAAATAAACGGTACTTAGAATTACTATTTTTCTTTAATTGCCAACTAAATCTGATCACTATTTGTAATCTGTATGGACAAATTTCTCATTCAGCGTGAGGTAAATATAATAGTCAGAACTGATCATACCCTGCTTTGATGCACATTGCATGTAAAATAATTATTGCAGCTCATGCACATTGATGAAATAATAACACAGGATCTACTACTTCAAGGTAGTTACGTGCTAAGGGGAAATTTAATTAAGGACTCCACTTGACTTTACAGAAACCAATTACGTGTCAGAAGCGTATTAGGTCCAACGACATGATGTAATATACGTAGGGAGTGACATTTAATACATGGGGGTAGGGGGAGTGAAATATTATTCCTGTCCCACACTTATTATTTTTACGTTACAGATCGTTTGCTCTGATCGTTGTCATACTTACGCCCATAACAGAGGGTAAATACGAGGGACAGTCAAATGAAAAAGTTAAAAGTGCGTTAAAAATTAGAAACGCAGCTTGATTGTAAGTTGACAGCAGTGATACTGATGGTGTGAAGATTGACCGACAGGTGGCAGTACGATGCAGGAATGTAACACGACGGCGCAGTAGTAGTGTAGAGATGGCGCCCCACTTGCAACTTGCACCAAAGAAGAACAGCGTTCTGTCATCCGTTTTTCAAGTAGTGAAGGGGTAAAATACATTGAAATTCATCGATAAATGAAAGTTCAGTATGGCGATGCATGTCTGTCACTATAGCAAGTGTACGGGTGGACTATAAAGTTCATAAACGGCATTGGTTCTGTAACAGACTCTCCTCGACCTGGTCAGGCACACCGAGTAGTGACACCAGAGGCCATTGCAGCAGTTGAAGCCATCGTGAAGGAAAATCGCAGCGTAACAGTGAATGAAATAGCAGCACATCTG
>Ga0123352_10018361_pt1 | contig 11149 bp, 9 predicted proteins | sample TergutLab28metaG_FD_89700 | JGI IMG/M metagenome (GOLD analysis project Ga0123352, IMG submission 89700) | Labiotermes labralis P1 segment gut microbial communities from Petit-Saut dam, French Guiana - Lab288 P1 | ecosystem: Host-associated > Arthropoda: Insects > Digestive system > Gut ... | reverse complement strand
TATTCGTTGCACTTACTAATTCTTGAATGTGATTAGACATATTCGTTGCATTTACTAATTCCTGAATGTGATTAGGCATATTCGTTGCACTTACTAATTCTTGAATGTGATTAGGCATATTCGTTGCACTTACTAATTCTTGAATGTGCTTAGACATATTCGTTGCACTTACTAATTCCTGAATGTGATTAGGCATATTCGTTGCACTTACTAATTCTTGAATGTGATTAGACATATTCGTTGCACTTACTAATTCTTGAATGTGATTAGGCATATTCGTTGCACTTACTAATTCCTGAATGTGATTAGGCATATTCGTTGCACTTACTAATTCTTGAATGTGATTAGGCATATTCGTTGTACTTACTAATTCTTGAATGTGATTAGACATATTCGTTGCACTTACTAATTCTTGAATGTGATTAGGCATATTCGTTGTACTTACTGATTCTCCTGCTGCAGTGAGAGAGTCAAATTCTGTTTTCGTTCCTTGCCGCAGGACCAAATAACAACATTCATATCGCTTGAATTTGGGTTGAGCGTCTTCCTGGACCAGTGAACTCCTAAAGTCTGGTCGACGTGCGGCGCAAACGGGATGGAAAATCTTCGTAATCAAATTTAAGAGAAACTTATTTCCGTCCAAAAAGAGAAACAGGATATTTTACACAGGGGAACAAAAACTATACATCTTCTGGCATTACTGAAGTTTACTCGTTGTGCTGTCTTGTTTATGTGGTCATGAATACTGCATAATTAAATTCAAAATGCCATAGACTCACGTTTTCATACGAACTGTGTTTAGTTGTCATTGTCCATTCTTCTTAACTCAGCGTTTTACCGTGGTTCCCTTCTTGTACCGTTTTTTGTGTGTTTATCATCCAAGAGATCCAACTATACAGATCATCCTCTTGTACGGCGAATTAATGGCACTATTTGTTGTACTTGTACATCAGCATCGCCCGTGTAGTTATGTGTATCGCAAACCGCCCAAATCACTCTTCAACATTTCCTAGTTTTTTCTTGTCTTTTAATTGACACATACGTTCATTAGTTCTAGCTTAATGAAATCTGAATGAAAATGGTAACTTTTAGTATATTTTGTAACTCTGATACGTTTGATGACTATGTACTGTGACTACATGTTTCGGCTGGTAAATAGCAATTTTTATGTGTCTGGAATTCAGTTGTTTAAATGCCGAAACACATAGTCGTGGTATAAATAAGTTATCAAATATAACCGTATACCCTGCTTGTCAATACAATGGCCGTGTGAATAGAATTTGGGGATCGTAATTATGTTTGTCTATAAATATCGCAGCGGAATGCTTCTAGAATATATACAGTATTTTATTTCAAATTATTGCATAAAATTCTTGCGTGTAGGATTCTAACATTAGGAAGTACAAATGTATTTGCTGTTTTCTATGACTGTGAAATTCTACCTTTCACATTGAGCCTGTAGATTGAGCCGTGGCTGATCAAATCATGAAGAATGAAATGGACAGGGCATGTGGCACATTTGTGAGACAGAAAAGGTGCATATAGGGTTTTGGTGGGGATACCTGAGAGAAAGACATCACTTGGAAAACCTAGGAATAGATGGGAGGATAATATTAAAATGTATCTTGAAGCAGTGGGATGCGGAATCCTAGACTGGATTGATCTGGCTCAGGAGAGGGACAGGTGGCGGGCGCTTGTGAATGTAGTAGTGAACTTATGAATTCCACAAAATGCGGGGAATTTTGTGACTGGCTGAGGAACTGTTAGCTTCTCAGGAAGGACTCGGCTCCATTGAGTGTGTAAGTAAATAAGTAAGTTGGTTAGTTAGTTAGTTAGTTATAGTTGTTGCAAGGAAAAAGGATAAGTGACAGGAGATTGGAGGGAAATGCATGTTTCTTATCCGTTACCAAAAACTTCGAAAGCACGAGAGAAATTAGGAATGCTTAAATAATTTTGGTAGGGAAATGTTAAAGGAAGTGGTTATTTGGAAGACCCTGGCGTCAACAGCAAGGCTATACTGAAATGGATCTTAAACTTGTATAACGAGAGGGATTAAATTGGTTCAGCCATATTGGTACCATCTGCGGAGAGCCTTCAACTAAGTAGGGAGGCGCTTCCTTCGTGGGTCATGTTCCCGACACTGAGTGGATCATCTAAGATCCTGCTGAGCTCAACTCAGTAAATGTTTTCAGACTGAACTGTACTGCAGCAGGTTACTATTTATTGTCTCACGCCTTCAGTTTGTGTGTTGTCTAATGAACCGAGAACTGCGTGCACGTTGGGTTGCAGCTACTCAAGGAGCAGTAATTCGTCCCTCCAGTCAGATACCCACAAGGGCAATAGACTTCATGTATAGATGCGCTGACCGCCATCACTGCGCGAGAGACCTTGCCTCCAAGACACTTGTACGTGGTCAGCTTCATGCCTTGGACCAGTGATTCGGAAATGTACCGTCTGGTTACAAAGAAGCCCAGCGAGTTTTGCAAGAGGTTGGTTCCAGGTGTAGGTGGCCTTATTTTGAAATATATCCCAGACATTTGACAAGTTGCTACAATTGCATAATTTGCTACATAAAGTTATGTAAAATATGTGTATATGTGGGGTTTTTTTCAACATGTCGTACCTGGCCTCTGACCCGACAAACTTCGGGCTTAGGCTTTTAGTCTTCCGGTACCTTTTACACAGGAATTGTACTAGATACAGCAACACAATCATTGAGGAGTTCTTTGTGTACTAGACTATGCACAGTAAACGGTATCCTATAGTCAAATACCGATGTCTCATTGTTACACTCCAAAAGCAAAATTTAAAACAATAAACGTTTACCCCAGAACAGGCTAATAGACACAGAAGGAAATTAAGAGTTATAGGAGTACTTTATCTTTAACCTCAGCGCTAGACGGGGTGGGAGGTCAGCACCACGCCCCGGCCGCTTTACCCCAGAGAAAGCGACCCGGTACCCATTGTATAGGAGACTAGCTGAGTCCCAGGCCCGATTTGAACGGGTGCGGAAAACTTGGCCTCCATCGGGATTCGAACCACTTACCGCCCAGCCTCTAGAGAGACGCTATACCGGCTGCGCTGTCCCTGGCCACACTGCCAAGGTATGCGGTATTATCTTTTTAGCGTAGCTGCTTTTCTGTGCTTGCGGGAATATTTGTCTGTGAAGGTCATTAGGGATTGTCATTCGATTCAGCAGCATAACTGTCAACAATTTTGATGCACTTTTTACAAGTAATTTGTTTCTTCCGAAACGTTTTGTAATTCTGTTTCATACAGCCTCACGATACGTTGTTCGGTTATGATTATGTTTTTCCCTTTCATATTAGGTTTTCAGGTAGGGTGAAGCACTTAACAATTAAAATTTTATCCGTATAATTTATTCTTTATTATCATCATCACTGTCATTACTGTTATTGCGAAGCCTTAAAGTGTAAAAAGTGTCGCTCTGTCAGTTGTAGGTCAAATGAAATCAAACCGGATCAGACCAAACGCAACGTGACCAAACAAGAACAAATTAAACTAGACCAATCCAGACCAGACCAAACCGAACAGGACCAAATCAGACCACACCAGACCAGAGCAGACCAGATCAAACCAGACGAAACTAAATCCGACCAGGCCATACCAGACCAAGCCTAAACAAACCAGACAAAAACAAACCAAACCATACCTGACCAGACCAAACCACATCATCCCAAACAAGACCAGACCAACCAAACCAGGCTTGAACAAATCAGAGCAGACCACAACAAATCAAACCAAACCGAACCAGACGAGACCACAATAGACAAGACCAAACCAAACCAAACCACACCAAACCAAACAAAACCAGACCAGGCCAGTCAAAACCATTTCATAACAGACCAAACCAGACCAAACTATAACATACAAGACTAAATCAAACAAGACCAAACCAGACCACACCACACCAGACAAGAACAAACCAGAAATCACCAGACCAAACCAAACCAAACCAGGCCAAAATCAACCATATCAAATCAAACCATACCAAATAAGACCAAAACAGACGAAACCAGACCAAAGCAGACCAAATCAGAAAAAAAACAGAACAATCCAGATGAAACCACACCAAACCAAACTAAACTAGACCAAACCAAACCAAACTAGTCGAAACGTGACCAAAACCCACCAGACCAGACCAAATCATACCTGACCAGTCCAAACTAGAACCAACCATACCATATAAAACAAAATCAGACCAAAGGAAACCAGATCAGGCTAGAAAAAACAGACCAGACCAACCTGAACAAATAACACTACAAAAACCCCAACCAAACCAGACCTGACCAAACTAACCAGACCACACCCTATCAAACCAGACTAAGCCAGACAAAATCAAACCAGACCAAACCACGCCAAACCTAACCAAACCAAACAGCAGAGCAGACCAAACCAGACCGAACTAGACCAGATCAAACCAAATACAGACCAAACCACACCAAATCACACCACACCAAACCAAACAGCTGACTAGACCAAACCAGACCGAACCAGACCAGATCAAAGCAAATACGGACCAAAACAGACCAAACCAAACCAAGCCAAACCACACCAAACCCATCTCAACCTGTCCTCTGTGAGTGTTATCTATAAATGAAGCGAAACATTTTTCTTGTTCATACTACTAAGATATCGCAGAAAACAATTCCTAGCCTTTAGGAGAGACATCACGTTGTGATGAAGATACGCAAACATGGCGCTGCTCTACAACATTACTGAAATGGGTTTAAATTACAAAAGTCTATTGAGGGGTTTAACAAATCTTCTTTGCATTTACCTTAACCAACATTATGAAGAAAAAATATTCATAAAATAAAACAAGGAATGGCTTAATAACCAGAAAACCTCGTCTAATTCCGAACACAATTCAGATTGTCACAAAATTACAGAACATCAGCCTCGAGGCCGAAGAACAGCATACTAAAGAACCTTCACTTTCACATGGACATTTACTTGAACTTCTAAATGATGCGCTTTAAACTAGTCTTTTTGTTACTTTGTGTGGAACCTGAACCTATATCTGCCCAAAACTTTTAATTAATTCGGGTCTTCTCCTCTTACGAAAAATGTAAATTTTCGATCATCTATGTACACCGACATTAGCTGTGGTTTAATGTAATTTATATGATAACCCTTACCGGGTTTGATGTTCTTTATGCCATTGTATTCGAGGTAAACTCTATTAGGAAATACAAGGCCCCTGTTTACCTGGTTCTCTTTTTGCACCTGAGCGGAAACATGTTGCAGTAAGGTTATATCATAATATGACATGTAGCTTACTGTCACTGACCGTCTGCACTACTGCAATCATTGTTGGCCTTCTAGTCATTTTAAGGGGGTAGAAAACTAAATGACTGTCAATATCACAAAATTCATTTGAAAATGTGATATGTAATGCATGTACTAGAGGCTTAACAAGTAAATATTTATCATTTATTGTAATATCAAGCGCTCTGTAAGCACATTAGAGGTTATTACTTCAGAGTTCTTTGCTGGACATGTCATCATGCCACGCGCGGCTGTCGTCACTTTTCATATCGAACAACCGACAACACCCCACGTCGCTGACAGTTGCCTGCTGCAGATGTACTCACGCGGGATTCACCTTATCTCTTCACAGATCGAATCGAACTCTCTACGGACCGTATCCTGTCAACCAACTGTAACAGACAATGACAGAATGGCCAAAATGTCGCGGGTAGTGCACAGGAAAAGTAGAATTGCTGTTTGCTGGCGTAGTGCAGTGAAATGGGGTGGCCATTGTGGGGATGGGATATGCAACTATTCCTCCATCTTCTGTACCCTGAATATGGTAGCAGCAGGTACCTCCGAAGTGTTACTATCTACCACAGCAGACGGCGTCGTGTCTCAGTGGACGATAATTTTTATTCAGCGCCGTAATAAGGTCGCGTTTTACATAGTTACCTGATGATGGAGGTAGCTGGATATGTCGAAACGTAGCAGAATACGCGGCGTAACATCTTGAACATAGAAATACTCTTAGTCACCACGGTGATAACCTGAAATCTCCAGATGTTGGAGATCAGGGTAATGAGAGTGCATTTGGGACGTAGAGGGAGGGAACAACTGGAAGGCGAAGGAAATTATGAGAATTATATATTTTTCAGCAAATGTTGCTGGGGCTACGATGTCAAGGAGGATGAAATGGGTTGGGTATGCAGCACGTATTGGACAGATTGGAGATTCAAAATACAATAGGATTTGGTATATAAACGACACAAAATAAAAATTCTTTTTACTACTACTCAGTGGCAAAGATTGAGAAATGTCCAAGAGTAGATTTACTTCTTTTGTAAGTGAAAATGAAAATATTTGAGAATATAAAATAAAAAATACACTAATTTTTAAAATATGGCACTCTGTTCCTCAGTTGCCCTTTATCGGCTTTCTAAAAATTGAAAGCAAATGTGGTGCAAATGGACCTGTAACTGACAGTACGGTCTGCAGTCCTTGTCGAGGTTCGGCAGCTGGTAGAGATTTTCCTAGCAAAGTTGCTAATAAATACCCGTCAAACGCAGATGTTTATTATTAAAATCCAGTCACAGCTACGTGTTTCGGCTCGCATCAAGCCCTGTTCAGGCCGCACACAATTATATGTAGCGAAACATTTGTGAATTGTATTTGCCGATAGTGCCAATATTGCTGTATTTATTCCAACCAACCGTGTCTTCAGATAAAATTTAATATCATATTACAAAGTATGGCATAGAATTGAGAGCGTGTATGGTGTCTCGCGGCAGGCTGGGCGGGAGGACGGGTAGGTGGGTGGGCAGGCAGGCAGGTATGTATGTATGTATATATATATATATATGTATGTACGTATGTATATATTTATGTATGTATGTATATATTTATGCATGTATGTAGGTAGGTAGGTAGGTACGGAGACGGACGGGCGGAGGGATGAATGGATGGGTGGATGGATGGATGGATGGGTGGGTGGGTTGTTAGGTAGATACACAGAGAAACAGATCGAGATATAGCTAGATAAAGAGATAGTAGGTGGGTAGGTGGATGAATGATTGGATGAATGTACGAATGCGGAGTTAGGTATTAGTTAGTTAGTTAGTTAGTTAGTTAAGTCAGTCAGTCAACCAAACAATAATTCCGTTTCCGCCAAGGTTTTTTACCAGAAGGTTACAAATTTGATCGTCTGGCAGTTAGCAGCAGCAGAAGGCAGTCAGTTGTAACATGAGTATTTGAATAGTCTGTGGCATGGAATCTTTCCTGTAGTTTTCTCTTATATCTGTATCTTTTTATGACTGTCGTTGACAGAACGGTGCAGCTCGCGTGTATCATTTAAAGGAGGACCCGCACATAGACACTGCTTAGAGCTTGTCCAGTCAACAGAACTGATTCATTGTCCCTATTGACGAAAGGAGAGAGGTAGGGTTCCCCGTTCTTTTCTGTCTCTTTCTCTGCATTTCGCCTTTTACTTCCGTGGATTCCCTACTTAACCATCTTTTGAACTCCTTCTGACCTCCCCCACACCTTTGCTCCGCACCGTCATTTTGACAGACTTTCAGGGGTGAGAAAGACAAGCCAACGAAACATGTGGTTTGTGTGGTTGAATCGTTATTATGTTCCTTTATAGCGCCTTGTTACTTGATTCGAAAATTCTTAGAAGATGAACGCGGTACGGTATCTTCAAGACGGCGATTATTGACGTATACCACTAGGTTATGGGTCCCTGTAACGTGATTAGTGAATACTAACATTTTAGACATTGAAAATGGAGTCGGTGTGCTTCTCCGAAACACGGGCACCTAGTACCAGACTCATAACATCATAACGCGTAGTTATAAATCACCGTTACGCCAGTCTGCTGGACAGAATTAATGAGATATTATAGAATGATATTAACCTACATTGGCCAAACTGGACGCCCTTGACCAGATATGTTTAAGGAGCGGATGTGGCTTATCTATTTGCTTATTTATGGTTCATTTAACGTCTCTGTGACTGGCAGTGATTAGGATTCATCGAATGGTCTTATTATTATCGGACACTGAATTGAAAGCGGCGTGGAAGGAATTATCGTGGCCTACTTTAGGCAATATCCCGGCATTTATCTTGAGCGAGTAACGCAGACGATGAAAACATAAGCGAAAACTCGAAATGGAAATGTACTGTGTGTTCTGCGTATCTGAATCCTTGCTGAATGAGCCAACTTGCATGGTGACGTGGAATGTTTTTGTTACTTAACCCATTACGTCCTACTGGTTACTTTGCTTTCTGCCAGGTTTAACATTCAAAAATTCTACTTTCAGCCCACAAAGTGAATTTATGTGTTCCTTACGAATCTCAGAACAAACGGCGATTTTGTCCATACGAGCCATTAACTTTTCGGTTGTTATAACCGAGGTAGATTGTGTTTACTGCGCGGTACGGGTTGAATCTATAAATATTTTAGGTTGACTTTTGTCGTTGAAGTGTTGATGATATGATCACTAGCGTAACCACTGGTGAGTAAGTTACAGAGGATTTTGTTTTATTCTTTCATACACATATTTAGAGTCCTTCTGCTAACACTCAATGTACGCACTTTTTTTGAAATGCCAGAACATAAGATTTGGACAACCTTTCCCCTGACCAAGTGGTCGGCGCATTTAAATTGCTGGCCCATTCTTGGAGATTTCACGGCAGGTTTGACTTGGTGAAAGGTTCGCGCCCTGCTGCGCATAAGAGGGACCAGGAGGTGAGAGCTGCGGAGGGACATTAGTTTAGGAACTGGACAGGCCATTCGCCAGTTCAGGTGGCAGTGTAAGTCTGTAATATCACGTGTAGCCTGAGCCAGGGAAGCCGACCTCCGGGTTAGAATATAAATCTGGAATGTATTTTCGTATATGTGACCACACTTCGGAGCGTCGGGCCGACTCCATTTTCAAGGTAGAAGAATATCAAGCCGATCGTGGAGAAGAACGTTGTTCATGCAAGGAAGGATTGTTCTTGTATCAGAATGGCCCTGGTGTAATAATAATTAAAGATATACTGGTTTAGTCTCCTAACAATGAATTTGATGCGAAATGTAAGGTCACAAGATTATCTTCAAGCATCTAATTTATGTTGAACCCACATCTTAGCCAGAAGAGTAAATAGTACGCAAATACATTACGAAACCCTTGTTTTATTTAGCCATCTTACCCAGGAGGACGGTACGCCGTGATGGTGCGGCAACTTCTCCGACATCAGCGTATCCTAAAGACTATCTTTAGGCGCAGCTTCTTACTGCTTGGTCTGCAGTTCGGTATTGCACAGGGACTGAAATTAGCATTCTGTAAGGCAAGTGAAAGAATTGTTGTTGTTGCTGCTGTTCTTGTTATTGTTATTGTTGTTGCTGCTGCTGTTGTTATTGTTACTGTTGCTGTTGTTGCTGCTGCTGCTGCTTCTGTTGTTGTCGTCGCCGTTTTGTCGCCTTCGTCGTCGTCGTCGTCGTCGTTGTTGTTGTTGTTGTTGCTGCTCCTGTTGTTATTGTTGCTGATGCTGCTGCTGTTGTCGTCGTCATCGTCATTTTGTCTCCGTCGTTGTTATTATTGTTGTTGCTGTTGTTTTATCGTTGTCGTCGTTGTGTTGCCGTCGTCGCTATTGTTGTTGTTGTTGTTACTGCTGCTGCTACTGTTGTTGTTGCTGCTGCTGTTGTTATTGTTGTTGTTATTGCTGCTGCTGTTGTTGTCGTCGCCGTTTTGTCGCCTTCGTCGTCGTCGTTGTTGTTGTTGTTGCTGCTGCTGCTGCTGCTGCTGCTGCTGCTGCTGCTGCTGCTGTTGTTGTCGTGTTGTCGTCGTCGTTGTTATTGTTGTTGCTGCTGCTGTCGTCGTCGCTATTATTGTTGTTGGGAACGGATCGCCCAATGAAACAGATGAGAATATAATATTAAAAGAGGTTTTATATGTTGGGAGGATGTGTAGTGTATTGATCTGCCTTTAGAAAGCGAGGAGAGTGACCAGTGGCGACTTTTGTGCAAACTCAAATGAACCGTCGGGTTCTTTAAGAGCCGAAGAATTTCTTTATTGACTGAGCGACCGTAAGCTTGCCACATCGGCTGGTGCTTCATGGCGTTAGCTAGGGGTTCGGCGGAAATGTACCGTGTCTAGTTGAATTGAATCCAGCGACGTAATGTTCAACATTTAAGTTGAATGTGAAAATCTTTGCACTGTTGTGAAAATCGACTGAATTATTTATAAATCCAGTAAAATAAACTACCACTGTATAGAATAATTTTTGGAACATGTCTGGTCTGTAGGACTCAACCTTTAGAATGAATAAACTAATTCTATAAACAATGGTATTCTTGTTAGTATCTTGTATAGAGTACTTTACGGAACTGAAAATATGAAAATACACCATGCCCTAGTTTTACACTCTAGTGGCATTTCTAAATAATTGGATGTAAACAAAAGAGGCGTCAGAACTGCCGTGCTCTGTGTTGTTACACAGCGAGTTGTGGTAAGCTTTCTTCTTGTATTCTTGGCCCTTTAAGCTGGGACCGATAGGTTATCCCGAAACGTCGGTGAGGCATCTCCGCTACTCGCTGCGTAATAACCCGGAAGAGCACAGTTCTCATCTACTTCGTGGCGGGAGCCTCAAATCGCGCAAAAAAATGCGTAAATCAAAAATGATATTCCCATCTCAAATAGGGGGTTAGTGTAACAGAGCGTAGCCAGCCAAAGGGCGTTAAACCGAAAATGAGAGAGCGCAAATCAAGAAGTGGTGTAAATTGGCACAGGGCGTTAAAGTAAATAGGCGTAAAACAAGTGGGTCGTAAATCAAGGACTACGTGTACAATGAATAGTAGTGTTTTTTAAACTTTGAGAAAGACAGTGTGTAGCAGATGAGGTAAATATTAAAGTATGGTAAATATAATAATAATAATAATAATAATAATATATTTATTTACTGCAATTGGGTTGTCACCCGGTAGCAGTGGTTATTTTACATGTAAACAAAACATGAATTTGGTTACTACTACATTTAAGTCGGGAGGGCTATATGAGAAGCATGTAGTGGCAACTTGGAATCTTGGGAACCATCTCAACATTTGCTTATAGACACAGGGAAACCAAGAAAAACCTGTGTCGAGGTGGCCGGTCGCAGGACCTTCCGAGTA
>Ga0123352_10018359_pt1 | contig 11150 bp, 4 predicted proteins | sample TergutLab28metaG_FD_89700 | JGI IMG/M metagenome (GOLD analysis project Ga0123352, IMG submission 89700) | Labiotermes labralis P1 segment gut microbial communities from Petit-Saut dam, French Guiana - Lab288 P1 | ecosystem: Host-associated > Arthropoda: Insects > Digestive system > Gut ... | reverse complement strand
CAAGTATGTCTGCTCGCTGCTGTCCTGTGTGTCCATTTCCGATGTCTACAGCAGTAGACATCGGAAATGGACAAAAAGTAGCTGGAGACCCACACAGGACAGCAGCGAGCAGACATACTTGAGCTGCACACCCCAGGATAGGGCACATCACAGATACCCCCCACCCTCGTGCCCCTTAATAATAGCATATAACAAATATCACAGATGCTGAGATCTCACCATCGTGACATAACCATATCAATCCTATAAAACACTACCACCATACTTTCGGATGAAAACCTGATGATGGACGCAATAGGCCGAAACATGTAGTTACTATCATGCATTATTAACCTTTTGACGCCTAATGTCAACTATAGTGGTCGTAACGCACCGCTAACCTCTAAAGTTGCATGTTATATATTTATTCAACAAATATAGGTACTGAATATTTTAAACATGGTATATACTCTCCGTTTTTTTTCTAAATTCAAAATGCAGTTTGTTTCATAATTCTAACATATATGGTTCCTGTATTATTCACATTTTATATACAGAGTGTGCTAAAATTAAAAAATAACTCCGGCGCCAAAAGGTTAAACATCTTTTTAGATATTGTTGTGTTATTGACTGATACCTACACCTATTGTTTAATGCACTGAATTTTTAAGTGTAACTGCTCCTCTTTCGTTGTCTATGAGAAAGATGGTAATTTTCCTCAGAGTAAGGTGAACGTACGTCACATATCCGTTCTCTGCTCAGTTTTGGCTACTATATAAAACAAAGTATATAGACTGTGCTTTTTAATTGGACCCACTTCACGAAATCTTAAATCATCTCATGTGTATAATTACAAATCCGAAAAGGCATGAAAGTTCAAGCACAACTTGAATTTGTGGTTTTGCTTTTATTGTCACCTGTGTAACTTTCTTTTGCCAGGTTCCTGGAACAATGACGTAATCTGATATGCTAGTCTAATACCCTACGCGTAGAATCGCGGTATTATTGGAGCTCACTTATATGGCTGGATTATTGCATATTCTCCCCATCTGTTGACGTGTTTGGAGAACAGTCCTGTATTTTGATACGCGTGTACCATGTTACATCTTTGCAAATCATATTGTTGAGCAGTTGGATCGTAACGAGGACTATACATTCAGAATAATGGTGTGCTAACAACTTAAACTTAAATCCTGTTTTCTATGTTTCAGCGAGTTAAAATAACAGTAATTAGGACCAGATTAGAGGGTTGTAATCCTTAATGAGATCCACCAAAACTCAACACGATGTATATTACAAGATAAACGTAGAAAGTCGGCGGCTTGTTAGTCAATTCCTTTTAAAAGTGACTCCTGAAACTAAATTTGCTTGCTATTTCTATAATAAAGACAGTCATTCCGCGACTTCAAAGTCCTCAAATAACGGTGGAATTTCTTGATTCAGGTAGAGATTGCATGAAAGTGCAGACTGTGCTATTTAAGTGGCGCATCAAGAAGTATCAATTTGTCCGACAAGCATAAAACCTACTGAAACAATTACTGCAAACGCTAAAACTGAAATTCTGCCCTCCAAAATCGAGTTAGTTTCTGACGCTGTGTGGTAGGTTAGTGTCGCATTACGGCATCTAAAGTGTATTCTGGTTCGATTCTAGTCCGGTAAAACTGTATTGCATTTTTTGATGTTTTGCTGACCGTGCATCTCAGTATAATCTTAGTAATTAACCAATTTAATGCACAAAATCTTGTTTTATAATAAGTTTATTTTATGCCTCTACATGTTTCGAGCACATGTGCTCATCACCAGGAAGTCCACATTGTATTATACAGTGTCTGGTATCATCACACCTGTAGGTGGCCGTCGCGTGCATAGGTTGAGAGAAGACTGGTCAGAATGCATGAATTCCAACCAGTCTTCTGAATTTCATTGTTTCTCAACGCCTATAAGACGATATGTTTGTAGGTTCTGCTAGGAAAGAGGCATTTCATTCTTAATCCGTCTCTGTTCTCCCATCATGACAATAGTGTATGTAGGTAGAATGTAATTCTAACTACATGCACTGCCATAGAAAGTTTTATATCGTACGAGTTTCTTGCTTTGTAGAGAAGTATCTGCGGCTGCAGAGGCTCTAGGCGTACGTTTATGAGACGTCCAGGTCGAATCTCGGCGTAGGAAGTCACCTATCCTCGCTGCGGAACGTTGTATTTCGTCAAAACAAAAAGAAGTCCGGAAACTAAAGTGGTCCGTTTTATGACCAAGTTGAGCACGACAGCTGTCTCGGAATGTCCCGGAGGAGGTACGGTAAAGTTGCCGTGCTGAGGGACACGATAAAAGGGACATGCTGTGCCTTCAGTTACGCGACGATAGTCTCCGTCGTTTTTCTCATACTTAGCTAATAATCTTCTCAAATTTCGGTGTTTCCCCTCCTGTACCATTTCGTTTAACATTGAAGAACTCTAGGATGGTCTCAATGCGGTGAATATGTACGATGCCTGATTTTTTTTTTCCAAAAAACGTCGATTGTGTTCTTAAGTAACACTGATCAACTTTTCTTCAAGTACAGGCACAGCTGTCCTTTGCGAGGGGGGAGCTGTATATACTTGCACTTTAGCTTCATTTTGGTGTTTAAAGAATTAATCAAGAACCCGACTTACCACATGTGGTATACCACAGTTTAAAGAAAACGCTCAAGAAAAGGATTGGGCTTCATTTCATTTGTAATGAAAGACTTAGACGAAATTTTTGACACTGTTGATTTCTTTAGCTCTCTTTAAAACAAATTCTTTCGCTCGGTTATATTTATATTCCAGTTGATAAAGTGATAAGTGAATCGTATGCAGTCAGTAATATATATATTTACATACAAGTACGTGCATATAAAGTCGGCTTATGTTTGGTCGGCTCTGTGTATATGTTATGCAGTCACGGAGGAGACTATTATGTGTGTAACTTTTAACGTCAGTTCTACGGTGTCGACTTATGCATACTTTAATGCTTACGAGATTTTATTTTCAATTTTAAACGGACCTTTATCGCCAAGGGACTCAAGTAATGTATTATATATACTTTTATATGGTGTGCTTTCCGTACAGTGATTCTTCTGGACGTAGATTTCTGCTGTGCTGTAGTAGTACTAACGTAGATATCAGCCTTGCCTTTCCGTTTGTTGCAGTAGGTTTAGTGTGTATGCGTAATTCACATGTGTACCAGACCCAATACGACTCACTCCATGTTCAGAATCAATAACATACTTGTACGCCTACACACGGTGTGAATTACGTCATAACCTCAGAAGTGTTCTATTTGGGTGTTTGTCCGAAGTAAACGGGAGAAAATAACTTCTCTAACAAAGAGATGTGAATCAGACTCGTGAAAATCAAACCATCCAGACTCAATTTCGTCTCACACTACAGGGCGGAGAAGAGCCGTGTGCTGTTTTGGTGGCTTTCCGTAATAACTGTAAGGCTCGAATAGATAGGTACAGTGAATTCCGAGTTATGGGCAAACAGACGAATAGACACTTGGAGCGTAGTTAGATGTTATTCCGTAATTATTTAAAGAAACATAAACACCTTTGGCTATCCGCGGTGTAGAGATATAAATACGTACGTAATAGCAGCTGTGTTCAGAAACTGATTTGCCCTAGCTGCACAAACCGTACGTATACACCATTACCTTTGCATGCTACATGGACCTTTCGACAGTTACCGACAATAATTTTGGAAGTGGAGTAGTAAGGTACCTGAAGACATCATAGAATACATGATAGTTATGAAGTATACTGTGCGGCAGAAAAATATTTAGTGCATGTTATATATTTGTGGCATATTATATATTTGTGGCATATTATATATTTGTGGCATATTCGCTCTGTTTATCACATTTTTCTCTCTTCCTGTGACAGTATTAATCAGAGGCAGTTCAGTAGATTTATTTTATTGAGCGTTTGAAGACTGAGAAGAAGGGGAATGCGCATGGTTTAGTGAAAGGCATTGCATTTCTTGCTACAGGGAAGGGAAACAGAAAATTTACTGCTCTGAAATTTAGCATGTTGTACTTCCGCTCCCTTAGGGTGAAGCTAGGCTCAAGGTAGTGTGGATTCTTGGGATGCGAAAGACGTAGCGTGATGGGAAATTCATTGTTTGAGTAGGCAGCATTGAAAATAAATTGGGTGTTGTTATCTCTTGTCAGCAGTCAACGCTAGGTTACATGAAATGAAAGTTAAGAATATGGATTTTTCTCAGAAACATATCTGAATGAAAAGCCTTCACACAATTTCATCGTGATAAGCTTCTGTTGAATGAAGTACGTGTCGACCTCTGTGAATATAATTATCCCATCTTCAGTGTTAGAAAGCTGAGTGTCACTGTTTACAGCTGCGCTAGTGCATTCATAAATTCAGTATTGGACATCCCGTTGCTTTATTTGTTTTCACATATAGTAGTTGTATATCGTCAAACTGTGGGTTCGATTCCCGCCAGGGGCATGGATGTTGGTGTGTTGTGTGTTGTCAGGTAGAGGTCTGTGCGACGAGCTGATCACTCGTCCAGAGGAGTCCTACCGACTGTGGTGCGTCGTTGTATCTGATCTAGAAACCTGAAGAATGAGTAGGCCATGGCCCGCGTTGGGCCCCAGCGCCAAAGGGATGGGCGAGACATAGTCAAACATATAACTTTACTAAGGCTACAGACGCACACTCAGAATATGAAATACTTATTGCTTTTTCATGGCAACAGTGGTTAAGCGAACGCTCCTCAATTTTACGTTTATACTGCCACCGGGTAACAACGCAGTTGCGGTTAATAAATATTATTATTATTCTACATGAATTGCCTGTCTTGTTATATTTTATTATATTAATCTCATGATGACTAAGTCGAAACGTTGTCGTTAGAGTTAAGGTAACAGAATTTTTGTGAAGTAAATTTCGTGTTTAACAGTGCACAAGTAAAAAAAAGGGGTAGGTATAGTGCGCCCTTGTACATGCACTGAGGCTCTGTACAGGCCGTACGACCCATAAGGGAGTAGAGGTATAACACTACTCTTTCTTGACCACGGTACTAAAAGGGGGTGAGGGGTCAGCGTCACGCCTCGACCGCTCTTTACCCCCGGGAAAGACCCGGTACCCATTGTACAAGAGGCTGGGTTCGCCCCAGGGCCGGTCTGGACAGGTGCGGATAATCTCGCCTCCCCACCAGGATTCGATCCCCGGACCGTCCAGCCCGTAGCCAAGTGTACAAGTACTGTTTGTTAATGGATTAATTGGATTATGTCTGTAGTAAATGAACATATAGGTAAACGAGATATGAATAAGACTGTTGGTTCGCGAGTGTTTCTCTTGTTACATCAGTAATTCTTCGCCACGTTGAAATGTCTCTATACCGTAGAGCACAAAAACTTCTGTAAGATTGAATGAATCAGGAGAGTGCTACGAAATGTATGATAGAATTTGATGTACGAGATATAAGCAGGTAAGTGAAAACGAAGTGTAGTTTTAAGCTTCATAAATTATATATAGGGCAAGCCGAAAGCTCATGTAAGTGTAAATGGGTATTAATGATCTTGTTTAAATCTTTAACATTCCCTAGTTGCGTAAATTTTAACAGAACTAGAAAAACATACGGAATGCATATATATATATATATACATTTTATTACCTTACGTGACAGCATTCAGCAAAGTCTTTCTTGAGAAACAAATAGCCGCTTAACTATTAAAGAAATTCTCGCGTCCTATGGAATCCGAATGTTCTTTACGGTATTTACAAGACCACGCTTTATTACACTGTATAACATATCATAACATGCTAGTTCATGTTTTGAGAGATCTTAGCAGCCAGGGTAATCCTCAGACTAAAGTGTCACGTCATTTGAAGTACTTGTTTGGTGTAAACCTATTGACAGCCACCTTACAAACATAGAATCCTTCCCTCCCACGCTGACAAGATACCCACAGAACAATCAGACACTCAGCTGCATGGTATAGTGGGTACTGTGTATACCCATATGCGAAAGGTAGCCCTGTGAATTACGGAATACACGTAGATCCTGTCCGTCTTGATCGAGGATTTTCGTTCAGGCGGTTTTGGACTGTCGTATGTTGCACTTTGCGTAATCAAGAAATGAATGTGAAATGTGTAACTTATGAAATTGGAATGGTGGAAATAATTCACTATCTCCTTCGGGTCGATCACTCGTCCAGAGGAATCGTACCGAGTGTGGTGTGTCTGAGTGTGATCGTGAAGCTGTGGACCACTAGGGGCTGTTGCGCCAAGGAGGAAAGAGGAGGAAATATTTTTTTTTCCGAACTTGCGACCGGCCACCTCGACACCAGGTTTTTCTTGGTTTCCCTGTGCCTAAAAGCAAATGCTGAGACGGTTCCCAACATTCCAAGTTGCCACTACATGCTTCTCATGTAGCCCTCCCGACTTGAATGTAGCAGTAACCAATTTCATATTTTGTATACATGTAAAATAACCACTGCCACCGCGTGACAACCCAATTGCAGTTAATAAATATCATTATTATTATAAATAAAAACTCAGTTTATGTTAGAAACAGTTTAGCCCTTTAAACGCCGAATTAAATCCCATCTGCCATTCGCTGGCATTATTAGGAGCTCACCATATTCTCCACGTTAGCAGGGTAAGGGTTAATTTCTCTAAATGAGACAATTTTATAAATGGAAACAGAAGACTAACAAAATTTGGTATTATCATACGCAGCGTGTTTCGTCATTCCTTGGCTAAAGCTACTGCCCTTCTTTCTCATAACACAATTCTCGACCTTTCACGTGTTCTCGAGCTGAAGTAGGCCGAGTGATGGAGCAGTTTTGCAGAACAGCAGTGGCTGACGAGGAAATAAGACTGATTGCTCCAAGTGGGTCGACGGTGGACATTAAAGGCGACTCTCTTAACCCAAGAGGGATCCAATATTTAATTTTATTTTGCGTCGTACTGTGTCATTAAAGCATGGCTGTGTGTTTCTGTCCCTGGTGCAACACAGTCTGACATGCGCGTTTATTTCGGTCGTGTCTTCCTCTGGCTGCGTGTTTACAAAGTACTGTCCATGCCGTTCAACTAATTGTGTGGTAAAATGATAAAACTAATTCTATACAACACAGGCACATAAACATAAACATGTAAAGGATTCATGAAACTTTCAACATTGTTTGTTACGATATATAAACAAGTAATACATGTCCTTGTGGGCCCGGTAGGTCATTCGGTATAACGACTGACTATGGGCTGGACGGTCCGGGATCGCATCCAGGTGGGGACGAGATTTTCCGCCCGTCCAGACCGGTCCTGAGGCGCACCCAGCCTTCTGTAAAATGGGTACCTGGTCTTTCCTGGGGGTTAATTGCGGCCGGGGCGTGCTGCTGACCACACACCCCCTTCTAGTGCCGCGGTCATGGAAGAGTACAGCTATTCCTCTACCCACCCTCTGGGTCACACCGGACCTGTAACGGGAACACTTTGCTTTTACTTTACTTGTGTATATATATATATATATATATATATGTGGGTGTGGTCCATCGATTTATTCAGTAAAACGCAAGAAATAAAATAAGTGATGAAAATCATACTTCTTGATTTCAAAACTACGCCGTGTTGTGAATGTTTTCTTTTTGGGGGGGAGGGGGGTGGTTCCCCGGCTTCTGAATTTTACGTGCCGACGTTTCGGAACGCTCTGGTCCATCTTTATAGGCTCTGTTTACATGACCTATGAAGATGGAACATTGTGTTCCGAAACGTCGATACTTAAAATTCAGACGCCGGTGAATCACCCAAAAGAAAGAACACAAAATCACACTTGTTTAAAACGGAAAGGGAGTTGAACTCAACTGCTCTACGTAACATTGTATATGCTGATTAAGACTTGATTCTGGGTGCCAAACGGAAAATTGTGCCTTATTATATTATTCCCATTTTGCAAGCCAAGACATGGTCCGATATATTTATTATTCTTTTCCTCTAATCTTATTCAGCGTACTCACCCAGTGATCGCCGATCCCAGTGGCCGCGCGGTCTGAGGCGTAGGTCTGCGGCCCCTCGCCTGCTGAGATTGTGGGTTCGACTCCAACCGGGGGCATGGATGTTTGTCTGTTGTGTGTGTTGTGTGTTGTCAGGTACAGGTCTCTTCGACGAGCTGATCACTCGTCCAGAGGAGTCCTACCGACTGTGGTAGGTCATTGTGTGTAATCTGAAAACCTCGTGAATGAGGAGGCCCTGGCCCCACTGAGGGCTGTCGCGTCAAAAAAACAAACAAACAAACAAACACCCAGTGATCAAAATGCAGGACAAATAGTGCCTAATCAGTATAGTTATTTAATTTAGGATGCTCGGTTACTTCGTTGTCTATAAATTTAAAAAATTCCAGATAACTGTTAGGTTGATGCAGTTCAGAACATAAGACTGGAACCTGAACGAATTATTAATACAACAACAAATGCAACAATATCGGGTAGAGCAGCATTAAAGCCAACAGACGTATAAGGTTATATCATAAAGACGCCGATCTGCTCGATATGATGTCGAATATTCTACTGGAAGATCGTAGTTTTACACATAGACAACGAGAGAACCACATAAGGACATATATCAGAAAAAGGTGAAGTGATCCCGTTACAGGCCCGGTGTGGCCCAGAGAGTAGGTAAAGGTATAGCTCTACTCTTCCATGACCGCGGCACTAGAAGGGGGTGAGTGTTCAGCAGCACGCCCCGGCCGCACTTTACCCCCGGGAAAGACCCGGTACCCATTTAACAGGAGGCTGGGTGCGCCTCAGGACCGGTCTGGACGGGCGGAAAATCTCGTCCCCACCGGGATTCGATCCCAGACCGTACAGCTCGTAGTCAGTCGCTATTCCGACTGAGCTACCCGGCCCATATATACATATATATATATATATATAAAATATATATGAGAGAGAGAGAGAGTGACAAGGCATACCATAATTCAGTCTTAGTGATTGTTGATTATGCAGAGTTTTTGGCCTGCTTACCAGTTGGTTCGCAATTTTTGGTAACTAAACTATCGTAACTTTTCAAAGAATTATTTTATTCTTCCTGCTCTTAAAGGCATTAGTTCGCTCACAAGTATATACTATGAGATTTGTGTCGATCTGGATTCCATTTTGGAGCAGTGGTTTGCCAAATTTTTTCAGAGCTGTGTGCCTGCATTTTCCGCTGCAACAACATGATGCGCGAGATCTCTGCGCCAACAGATGCATGCAGAGCTTCGGGGGTAGCTTTCTTTAGCTAAGCTGTGTTCTCTGATGTGGAAAACCTCATTTACTTAAAAACGTGATACTTTATATTACTGCAGTAAACCCTTCAATTATAGTAAGTGTTTTCAATGGTGCGTATTTCTGTGCATTTTTTGTTGTGGTAACATCACAGAAGTGTTTGTGTTAAATGTTACAGTTTCGAAGGAGCCTACTCCCTCCGTCTCCATTTTATCCTTAGGTTAGAAGCAGTAAGCTTTTCATAAACGTAGATAAACATGTACCAAAACACAGCACGTTATATCCCAGAGGTCTGGAAATTTCTAGTGAAATGTAAAAAATTTTTGAGAAGTGTTTGAAAAGATGTAGAGAATCGTGAAAACAAAAGTATTTTGTTAATACTGTTAGCACGCATGTAAAGTGTAACTTAAGTTAGAAGAACTTAAGTGTTGCCTTTTAGGTGTTTCTGAATTGCTTTACGCAATATAACCTGCTACCTATCCATTTGTTTCAAAGAAATACAATGTCTCGTTAGCTAAAACACGAACCATGTAATCCTACTTTAATGGAATACTTTATCACATCCAAGCTAAGCACTCATTGTCATTATTTTGTAACGGCCCGAATTTCTCTCTGCATGACATACAAAGTCTTTTTACACCTACTTTGATCCAGAGACATCACAGTTATGAATGGTACCTTCATAATAGTGTTGGAACAGGGCAGGAGGAAAGTTCACTGGAATAGAGGGTAAGTATTAATGCACACGTGCGAGTGTATTGGTGCATTTATGTGGGGGTGACGTAGTCTCTAATTCATCATCCCCCTGCATACTCCCTCATCTATTTCGCACAATAGGCATATAGGGGTTGGTTCGGAAGGGTATTAGGGTTTGAATGTTATTGAAGTAATACTAAGAGTTAGGAATATATGAAGAACAAGCATCAAAAGCTGTTTCTGTCTGGTATTTTCATGTAGGTAGAGGAGATGTATTAATAGGCAGCATCCCCCAAGTTCGAGGGATTGAATTGGGGTGGTTGTCATCGCAGCAGTATGAATGATAGATGCAGTAGGCAGTTACCAAATAATGGTGTGCATAGAGGAAGCTTACACAAGGTAGATTTTATGTATAAATTTCCATGTTTTCAATATATTTTAATTTATTATTGATAACTGAATAATGGAAATCCACCACGTAATTAGCGCTGAATGTTGCATGGTAATCTTTCTAACATTCTCCAGATTAGTTAATTAGGACTGCGTGTTTTGGATTGACTCAGTGGTAGTCTTAGAGATAATGTTAGCATAGGTACATAGCATTAATTCGATATCGTGAATGACTTCTGTTTGCATATAGAAGAAGGTAGAAACACGCTCTTACTCCGGCGCGAATATTCGAGTTGCAATATTCAGCTGTTACGTATGAATGTAGAATCTGCAAGAGATGGGGTCGTATACGAAATATGTAGATTCTTGTTATTACGTTATGTCGGTGCTTTCGACTTCATTAAAGTACTGAACACTCCTTAATTGATGTGCTGTTTAACAACATTTTATGAATTGAAAAGGCTGCTTGATTTTACGTGATGTGCTTAACAGCAGATAAAGGAGAGATAAGATATATATATATATATATATATATATATATGGGGACCGCGGTAGCACAGTGGTTAAGGCGCTGTGCTACAAATCGGAAGGTCGCTGTTTCGATTCCAGATGGTGTCATTGGAATTTTTCATTGACATAAAACTTCCGATCGCACTATGGCCCTGGGGTCGACTGAGCCTCTAACAGAAATGAGTACCAGGGAAATTTCCTGGGGGTAAAGGCGGCCGGTGCGTAAGGCTGACAACCTTCCCACCATCCTGGGCCACTGTCACGTAATCTGGGAACCTTAACTTCCTGGAACCCTCTGGCCACCTCGGGCCTGTAATGGGACTGATTTACCT
>Ga0123352_10018357_pt1 | contig 11152 bp, 5 predicted proteins | sample TergutLab28metaG_FD_89700 | JGI IMG/M metagenome (GOLD analysis project Ga0123352, IMG submission 89700) | Labiotermes labralis P1 segment gut microbial communities from Petit-Saut dam, French Guiana - Lab288 P1 | ecosystem: Host-associated > Arthropoda: Insects > Digestive system > Gut ... | reverse complement strand
TGTACTCATCACCCAATATTGTGCGGGTGATAAAATCAAGAAGAATGAGATGGGCTGGGCACGTGGCGCATATGAGTGAGGAGAGGGGGGGTGAATAGGGTCTTGGTGGGGAAGCTGGAGGGAAAGAGACCACTGGGGAGGCCTAGGCGCAGATGGGTGGATAATATTAGGATGGATCTCAGGAGATAGGATGTGGGTATATGGACTGCATTGGGCTGGCCCAGGATAGAGATAGGTGGTGGACGCTTGTGAATGCGGTAATGAACCTTCGGGTTCCGTAAAATGTGGGGAATTTCTTGACTAGCTGCAAACCAGTTAGCTTCTCAAGAAGGACTCTGCACCATGGAGTAAGTAAGTAAGTACAGAAACAGGGAGACCCCCAACAGTGATTAATGTTATATTAAATTCAGCTAACAACCTTAAACTTAAGTTGTCGAGCATAATCAGTTTTTTTTTTATGTATTTCATGGAAGCCATTAACTGTTTCGCGTATGTTATACAAGGGGGGCTGTTTTGTGTCAGTCATTGAGTTATGAAGTTTGAATTTTTATAATACTGGGGGCCTGTTTGTGATGAATAATGAAAGTAAATTATATGATTATTCTGTCTAAACAGTGTAGTTCAGAATATACATTAAGTTTATTTCCAAGGATTTGAAAATTTTTTGGTGAATGCATTTATGAAAAAGCGTCATGATTACACTGTCATGTAGAAGTGCTGTTTATTAGAATTGTTCAAGTCTGCTCTAGTTACAAGTGTTTTTTACAGGCAGCTGTTCCTTATCATCTGTGGATTTCAAATATGCTCATTTTTCTGTTTGCATCCAGTTTTAATAACTTCATTGTCTTGTATAATGTATCCACAGTTTTTAATGTGTGTTACTCATTTCAAATATTGGTGAATTACACAGAGAGAGAGATGCAGATTTGCTGGTGAAAGGGCTATGATGGCATCTGAAATCAATTTCTTAGCTTCTTGCCATTGTGGTATTTACTATATAGTATTACTCTGACCCTGATTTTCCCATAAGTCCCTGGTCATGGGTTTTTGCCGTTTGCGGTTTTCAGCAACATGTCCATTGTAGTTGGATTGCTGTATTCAGTTTGAAGTGGAATTTCACCATGGTGAACCACTTTCTGATGTCTTCACTTGGCTTGCTAGGGGTCAGTTCTTGACAAAAGACCATATTAAGTTCCTGGTAACTATATTTATCTCAGATCCATTAGCTTTGTATTGTAAAAATGATTAAAAACTATACTTCAGATTTCATATTAATTGAAAATTCTTTATTTATACATGAAACAGTAGTGTGGTGACATCATTTGAAATTTATTTTAAATAAAAATGAATTTGAAGAGACAAGTAAAATTAATCTTTCATGTGAGAAAATTGTACTGCTTGTGAAGAATGAATCAATCAATCAGCATTGCTTTCTGTGAACAGAATAATTGTAAAAGCATTGAACTACACTCACAGAATACACCTTCCTTTCTTGAATGTCCCAATAGTTAGGCTTGGTTTCACTTATATGTAAACACTAAGTCCTCTGATGTTGGCTGCTCACGACTTTCATATTCAGGGTTCGATATGTATGGCACTATATTGAGTCCCTGAAACAAATAGTGAAGCTGAAAAACTAGACCTTTGAAGCACACAGTTCATCTGGAATTCAAATATAACAATTAAGTTCCTATCTTTTGTTTATTAAACGCATTGCTTCCATTACAGAGCATTAATGCTTTTTAGAGAAAGAATTGCAACTGACTATGAGAATTGTACAGTATATGTAAATACACTGTCTATGCAGAATTCAAGAGTTTTTAAATATAAAAGCAGGTGGATAACAGCTGTGCTGTGAAAGTTAATGAAGTGGTTGGCAACCTGAAAGAATAAGTAGAATAAAAAAACAATTCTTACATGGTTCTGTAAAAGAGAATCCCAGTCAGATGGTGAACTACAATCTGTTTGTTGTAAATCAATAGGTATTTCGTCTCTTGGTTCAGATTCTGGCAATCCAGACAGCTTCGTTGAAATTCTAATACTTTGTGTCCGTCTAGTATACTTCACTCGATACCAGCAAATTGGATCTGCTGGTGATGCTACTGCATCATGTAAAGTACCTGAATCACAGTTTCCACATGTGGATGAATGATTCTCAGTTGAATAACTTTGGTCAATATTTGGAGTAATATGCTGTAGATCATCTACAGTGTACTTGCAATCTGGCTTCCAATTAGAAACATTTCTTGACTTCGCAGTGTATGATAAATCTGCTATAGCATTCTTTGCCTTGTGATGTTTTGATTTGTACTGTACTAGAGAATGTAAAAAACGGTTTTCTGATGTGTATTCAGAATCAAATTTTCTTTTATAATTGGCCTGTTCATACTCATCTTCTGTAGACAAATCTGAGTATGTGTTTACACTTGAGTATGTGGATGATGGTGAACCCAACATATTAGTTGCATTAGTGCTTTCATGGGCATGTTTTATAAATGTAGGTGACCCTACAGTTTTTGGAGAATGATCTAATGGGTGTTGCTGAAGGCTTGCATTATCATTTGCATCTTCAGTATGATAGGCATATCTGGTGTCTACATTGGAATGCATGAATATGGCTGATGATGGACTCTGATAATCAAATTTCTTTCTGTCTTGGTACTTTTCTGTGTATGGGACTTCATCATCATTATTCAGCCATTGTCCTCTTTTAGTTTGGTGTGTTTGTGGTCCAGTAAGCCCACCACTTGTAACAGTTTTGTTAAGAACTTTGTTTCCATAAAGACAATTAAACCGTGACTTGGCACATGGTGTGGAGTAATACTTATGTGAACATACTTTCTTTACATCTGCACACCTAGAACATATTTCATCTCCTTTTGGTAATTGAGATGTCTCAGGAAAGACTTTTTGGCAATCTAAACTTGAAACTTCATTACCAGGGCCTTTAAAGCAAACCTCTGAAAAGCATGTTTGTTCACTGGGACTCCTGTGGTCATCTGCAGGATCAGCAAGTGATTTTTTTGGAAAATATCTGAAAATATAAACAAGTTATGAAACTATCATTGGTATTTACTTCATTAAAGTTCATGTACAGAGGATCATTTGCTAAATGGATACGTGCATACCCAACATTGAAATGTAGAAACTGTTATTCAGTGGAGTAACTCACTAATTGTTGGCCAGCTATTTTTCAAAATCCTACACAACCTTTTTTCTGGGGACCTTCATTCCAACTAATCCATTCCGGTTACATATCCATCTTTTCTTTTTGTTAAAAGTGTATGAAGACATGTACATCATATACATAAAAAATTTTCAGATTAGAGAAAGCCAAATGAGCTCTTAATAAACCAGTAGATAGGTAGTTATATAGACTAAATTGTTGCACATAATTTTTCCTGTGTGGTTACACCAGACACACAAGAATATATAAAACATTTTTGTGATTTTTTTAAATGCAAGCTACTTGGGAGAAAAAAGAGTGCACATTGTTTGTTTCAAGCTAGATAAAAAAACCTCTGCGATACGTATGAGGTTATAAATATGTCATTTCATGTTATAAATATCTGTTGGAGATGCTTGACAAAGGCATACAGTTACAGATGGATATTAAGATTCAGAGACAAATGATCACTGTGGATGCCTAAGCACCCCAGCACAACAGATGAAAATTTTGGCAGGATTCAAGAACTGCAAAAGCTGGTAACATATTTATTGGAATCTATGAAGATGTTTTGGATTTATGCCCTTGTCTGTAGTTGAACAAAATCAAAATTAACTGCATATATGCCATGAACTTCAGCAAGTTCAATATGGTCCACAGTTCTCACAGTGGTCAAAATATGTGTTCATGGATATGAGCCAGAAGTAAAACAACAGTGTTCATACAGGAAATCTCGTTATTGATGTCCAAAGAGGACGTGCTAATTTTTAGGAATTATCAGAGCATTTGGTGGGGAAACCTGGGGGAAAGAGACCACTTGGAAGACCCAGGTGTAGATGGGAGGATAATATTAAGATCGATCGTCAGGAAGTGGGATGTGGGGGCACAGACTGGATTGATCTGGCTCAGGATAAGGGTGGGTGGCGGGCACTTGTGAATGCGTTAATGAATCTTCAGGTTCCAAAAAATGTGGGGAATTTCTTGTCTACCTGAGAACCAGGTAGCTTCCAAAGAAGGACTCTGCTCCAAGGAGCAAGAGAGTAAGTCAGAGCAATTGATGATTTTTGCAACTGTGATAGGGCTATGAATTATGAATTCGTCCCATCAGACCAAAGTGATAATAAGCAGTGTTTACTTGGATGTTCTAAGGTGGCTGTGGGTAAAAATTCACCAAAACTTCCTGGAAAATGAGTGACTGATCATTTGTTGGTTCATCATGACAATGCACTTACACCATCCTGGCTGTGCTAGCAGTTGAGTACAGCAACTGCAATAACACTTGCAGCACTAAATATGAATAGGCTTAGTATTTAGGCAGAACACCCTTCATGAGCCTTATGAGAAGATACCAAATTTTGAAACCAAGGTTCGTGATAATTGGTCAGTACATATTATAATATGAAGGACAATATCTGCATAAAGTATTCAAAACTGGTTGTTGCATTATAAGGAAATTGGACAAAACTGTAATTGCAATTTTTGTTATGCCAAACCAAAATTTATTTTGAAACATATGATTGTTTTTTAACATGGTCAACACTGTTGTACAGTAAAGAGTAGCACTGTAATTATGCTGCAAACATGACTACATTAAATACCTAATGACCTCCCATCTACACTTCCTGAGGAATCTTACAGGCTAATTTTTCCATGGTCCAAAATGTAACATTAACGTTTTAGGTCGTACAATGTTTTGTTATTATACTTGTTTCCTTGCATTAAAATTATTGCTTGCTATTCTTTTAAGAAATAGTTATTGTTAGGCCTACCATGCAACCCAGACAGATATCTGAAATTGATGAATTGGTCCTTGCACAATAAAGCATGCCGTAAATTAAGAAGTGGTATAAATTGATATGGGGTATTGAAGCAAAAAGGTATGTAACACCAGGTGTAAAACCAGGCCAATGTGTACTGCTGTTGCCAAACCATAACAGTACTATAAACACTGAATGATGGCTGTGGGGACACATATATTTAAGCTGTTCCACCTATGTACCAAATTTCTAATATAATCAAGGAAACTTAAGTACCTGCCAAGACATCGGTTCTGAATAGGAGTGGTGTGAAGGGATGCATCATCTATGTGTAAATGTGCAGAATGATGTGGTGGTTCTGTTTCTACAGTATTTATATCTCTTGAAGCCATTTCTGAAATGATCATCTTCAAAGGTAAACGTTTCCGTAATTGCACAGATGGATTATGTTCATATCTGATAGTAGTCAATTTAATTGGTGGTCCTGTACTTGCTTCCAAAATGTAATCCTGAAAGTAATTGTTAATCGATTTAACGTTATGGTAAAGAACATAAAATGCAGGCTACAAAAAAGAGAACCATAATTCATGATCTTCACTTACATTTTTATCAGCTTCTCTAACTGCTGTGGCAGCCACTAAAGGGGTATTAGGAGTGTATCTCATTTTTATCTATACCAAACCAATGTATGCTTTTTCTACCAAAGTAAACTTCTAGTGTACAGTAAGTGTGAAAATAACCACTGTTTCTGTTTGATCAGGCAAAAATATCTCCATTACATTGGCATTTCTTCAGTCAGTAGATGTCATTCGGACATGTTGAACAACATCCACGTACACATCACTTTTTCGATTTCAGAGATTTTGTCTGCTACAGTTTAAAGAAATAAAATACACAGTATTAACGAAATATATAAAACTTCCGAGGAACGCGCAAAACATAAAGATGTAACAATTATGTGCGTTATTTCTACGAAAATATATCATGGAGAATAATTCTTAAGTACAGTTTCAGCACAATGCAGTTCTGAGACAAACATATGAAAGGAACAGCAACATTTTCAGTATATGGTGGCCATTATTCACAAACCATACATTTGTACACAACATAAATATTGCAGAGTAAGTCAGCTGTGTGTTAAAATTACACAGAACGATATGTCGGTAAACTCCTACTAGTCGAAAACAAATTTGTTTAGTCCGCCTTCGCTTTAATCGCCACAATAATCAGCGTCTACACATTCAAAACTTTTAATTTCCCTCTATTAGTGAAACTTTTCCCTGCTTCTCCAAACATTAGGTGCGCGGAATGTGTTCCACAAGTCTGCTTGTTTTCTTCTTCGTTGAGCAATTTTTCCGAAACTTTAGAGGATGGCTATTGTACGTGCAATTGTACGTAATGCAATGGAAGAAGTATGTGTATTTTGAGAATTTCGGCGCTAGCAAACATGGCTTGGTAAACAAAAAAGATTGTCTTGAACATGAAATGTGATAAAAATGTAGTATCGGTGAAATTTAATATCGATCTATGTATATAAGTTTGCCACTTGCGACAATATTTCATTATTTCTTCTGTAATAGATCATCTCTTGTTCTGTAACATAAATGTATAATAAATTTCAGTAGGCAGACTCCAAATCTGACAACCCAAGTGTGCGCTTATCACCAAGAAGTTGGGAAACGCTAATCTAATAAACATCTCAGAACCGTGAGAAGACAGGATAGGGAATCGCACAGAAAATCGGTTTACAAAGGTTGGTAGCATGGACGTAAGGCTTAGTGCACAGATCATGTAGTTGAGTATAGTTAGTCGCGATAAGTGGGTTTGTGTAGTAATTCTCGTCTTTGAAAGTCGCGACAGACCTGTGGACTTTTATTTCTGATACGTTGTGTGCGATTAAATTGCGAATGCATTATACAAGACAGCAAACCATTGGGCATGTTTGTCGTACGGAGAATAAAAAGCGATGTGCAATGGGTTTGTCAAGACTGTGTATAAAGATGTAAACATAGTGTGAAATTTGTACAATGAATTGGCCCAGCTGGTTGTGTAGCAAGTTAAAACAGTAGCGTATTTGGGAATGATGAATAATATAAACGTTATTGTAGTAAAAATGTGACAGTTCTTTGAAATGTAAAGTGGTTCCTGAAGCAATGAAGCAAAGAAGGTCGAGAATGCTTGTTTCAGTGTTCGTGTGAATGGGCTATGGCATATTCGGTGGGTTTAAATTTAACTGAGATATTTGTACCTTTTTGTAACCTTATAGTCAGTAGGTAGAATATTAAGTATGATTTTCTGAGATTGTGTAAATGAGGTTAGATAGTGAAATTTCCAGTGGCTAGTTCGTGGTATTATAATCCTTATAAACATGATGCTTGCTTGGAATTTGTTAGCTGAACATTGTTGCTTGATTTTCAAACATGATTTTTGGTTGCTAGGTGTTTTCCATACTATACCCTCATCACTGTGTAACACTGTCATATTAAACTCTGAAGAATGGAAGTTGTAACAGCCACAAAATATAATTTAAGAAAGGCACAGAAAAAAAATTAAGACCTCACTAACAGGAGAGGTTACGAGGTGTGGGTGAGGGATTTCAGCAATGGGATCAGTGAAATTCATACAGAAAATAAAGAGGAGCATGTCTTCCTCTTGCAGTCAGTAAACCTTAATTCCAAAAATACAGGCTTAAAGATTTTTCCCTTTGGTATGGTTGTTCTGTGAGTTAACTGGCTAATTGTTGGGAGCCAGTCCAGGACAAGATGACCACATTTTTTCTAGTTGTGTGTATGTGGTGGCTATGGTACATGTATGTACAGTCACATGGAAAATACATACTGCAAAATCATTTTTTAAAAGTGAGGGTAATAAAGTAATGGTATGAACCCACCATATTTGATGCCATAAAAATCCTCTTGTAATGAATGGAAACGTTAAGGAAGCAGGTTTTGCAGTGTTGACAGTGATTGCAAGTTCATGATCACTGTAAGAGTGTATAAGATGTGTTATCCAGGAAGCTTGTGTTACCAGACTTGGTGCAGTTGTTTGAAATGGTAGTAAAATGGTAACAAAAACTTTCTTTGCATAAGTCATATTGAAGCCAGGATTAATGTCATTAGTGTAATTTGGGTGGAATGGAATGAAGTGAATAATGGGTTCAAGCCTGTTATGGTTGTGATGCATGTAGGCCTTTAACAGGCCCTTTTTCCCCCTTAGACTAGTGTCCAAGTCATGGGAGCCTTGTTCCATTAATGAAGTTCCAGACTGCCCTCATACTTAGACTTAAACACACTCAGGTCCAAGAAAAATGAGCCCAGGTGGGTATGTCTGAGTGTTGCCAGAACTTCACACTGGCACAAAAGATGAGGTGAGGTTTCGCTCCTTTCTTCCCACACAAGCGAGTGTCATTTAGCCCCATTATGTAGAGATGTCTCCTCAGGGTGTTATGTCCATTAAGAAGGGCAGTAGCTACCCTGGATTGCATCCTATTAAAGACAGTAGCCTATTCTTGGCAGTAGGACTAGGGCCCAGAAGAGGTTCTCAAACTTGTCTCTGAGTGCTGGTAAGACCCTGCTGCGTTGTTGTGTGTTGGTTACTGAGCCAGCACTTCTTTATATTCTGCCTTGAGACCCCCAATGCTAGTTTCTGTCCAACAAACTGGTGAACAGTTTACTCCCATTTGTGCTGAGTGTAATTAGGGTACCCATGAGTATGTTCTTGAACTATAGAAGGTTTTTTGTGTTTAAAACTGTAAATGTCAATAGTAGGTTAAATATGTCATAGTCATGGCCATGTAGGCATATGAGGGAGTTGAGGTATGGCTTCATGCATTCTTTAACCTCAGCACAAGATGCAGATGAATGCTTGCCTTCACCCCACTGGCTGCTCTACTTCTACAGATGGGGTTCCTAGTACACATTTTGTAGGAGGCTAGATGAGCCACAGAACCAGTCTGCATCAAGTGAAAGATGAAGAACAGATACATTTTCTTGTGCCCTGTGCTATGACAATATGTGGTCTGTTAGGTTGGTACCAACATGTCAGGACATGTGTTCAGCCATCGCTATCCTGCATTTGCAGACATGTGTTCTTCTGAAATGTTGGTATGTGCACTAGAATGTGTGTTGCTGTAATGTGGAAGACCATGGAATGAATCTTTACCATTGTGGAAACTTTGGATCTTTTAGCTGGAAAGTTGACATATTATATTAAAGGCTACAAGACTGGAGACTGTGTTGTGATGGATTTTGTAGTTATGTTTTGAACATTATGTATTCTTTTGTAGGTTAAAAAGTTATTCCTATATTTTTATTTTGCAGTGTGTGCAGGTTTTGTTTGAAATTGGGCATGAAGCAACTATTCGAACGAAGACCACACCAGAAGGTTTTACACATGACTGGGAAGTGTTCGTACGAGGAGCTGATAATACTGAGATAAATCACTTTGTAGATAAAGTTGTTTTCCATTTACATGCGACATTTCCTAAACCAAAAAGAGGTACGTTTCTTTACTTTTAATAGTTATTTACATACTTCTGTTAATTATGCATAACACATAAGTTTCATATTTGACTGTAAAGTACATTGGTGAGAGTAGGAAAAATATCTACAAAATTTTATTTGGAAAACTCAAAGGGAAGAGACCACCTGGCAAAGCGAGGCATAGGTGGGAGGACTGTGAATGACTCTGCTGTGTATAATTGGTTATTTGCTGATTTTTTAAAATGTGTTTTGTAGGACCACTCTCAGTTGCTAAGATTATGGAGCCTAGGTAGTAGATGAATGAGTGTGTGTGGAGCATTGGTAGAATGATAATGACAAGAAAACTAAACTACACAAGGAAAACTCCGCCTCAGTGTTTCTTAGTCAAATTAGTTGTTGATATATTACAAACTTGTCAGAAGTGTAGCGCCACATTTATAGTTGTTTCTGTGAACGTGTGCTGCTGGGGTGCACATCTGTCCATCGTCTTTGTAAATCAGTCACATTTGTGAAACGTTTGAGCATGCAGAAACAAGTTTGAATCAGAATTCCTTCCTGTCTGAATGTCAAGAGGTAGCTGTGATACCTATACTAAAAGCAGGTAAAGACTGCTGTCCTTTACTAGCTATCTCCCAATGGGTCCCACCATCTATGACTGTAAATTCCTCAAAAAATTGTTGACTCCAGGCTAGTCTGTATACTGGCAAGTATGGACTTTCTGTTGAATGTCAGATGACTGTTTAGTATTCTTGTAGTAACAGATCAGGGAGGCCTTCTTAAGCAGGCAGCATGTAATTGGCTTTTTTTAATACTCTGAAGGCCTGTGATGCCTTGGCTTAAAGGGCTATTTGCTGATCTGATTGTATAATCTTAATGTAAAATAGCAGATTCTGAGTATGGCTTGGTACAATTTTGTCTTTCTTTCACATGCAGGAGAACAGCATTTCTCACGTATCAGTACTCTGTGTTGCTTCTTTGGCCATCACCACAAGTGCCATTACAATTAGGGTTAATTGCTCCATTCTGTGAATGTTGTATGTTACTGACTTTGCCATCAGCATGTGTGTATTCCATAATGCATACCACTGTGTACAGCACATTTTAACCCTTTTTGGTACCAACCATATCTCTCTCTCTCTCTCTCTCTCTCTCACACACACACACATACACACACATGTGCATGCATGCTCGCACGCACGTGCATATACACACACACATACACACACACACACAATGGGCAGTGTTGTAATGTACGCAACATTTGGAAATCATTTGGCCTCTTTGTAAAAACTGGAATGTGCTGTAACGAAACTTTGGTTGATGAAACTAGGAAATGTTGGCAACGTACCTCATATTTGTTTGTTGAGAGGTGTGTGCGTGCCCCAGTTAAATGATGTAAGTATTAAGAAAAATTCCTGAGTCGGCACAACGGCACTATAAAATCCCAAGCAAATTAGGTTAATGTAAGATTTGCAAGTTTCACGCTCAAGAGGAGATTTACTGGTCTACGACTCGACGTTATTCTGTTGCCTGAAGAATAGTTATACTTACTTACTCCATGGTGCAGAGTCCTTCTTGAGAAGCTAACTGTTTTGCAGCTAGTCAAGAAATTCCCCACATTTTACGGAACCCGAAGGTTCATTACCGCACTCACAAGGGTCCGCTACCTGTCTCTGTCCTGGGCCAGCCCAATCCAGTCCATATACCCACATCCCACCTCCTGGAGATCCATCCTAATATTATCCACC
>Ga0123352_10018356_pt1 | contig 11152 bp, 8 predicted proteins | sample TergutLab28metaG_FD_89700 | JGI IMG/M metagenome (GOLD analysis project Ga0123352, IMG submission 89700) | Labiotermes labralis P1 segment gut microbial communities from Petit-Saut dam, French Guiana - Lab288 P1 | ecosystem: Host-associated > Arthropoda: Insects > Digestive system > Gut ... | reverse complement strand
CACTGCACACATACTTCAGAAAGTACTAATGTAAAAGTACAATAGATTCAACACTGAAACTAACGATATAAGCACCATGAATAGTAACAACAGAATAGCTGCAACACTGAATTCCGTAGGGACATAGTTTGTATCAGGAATATAAGTATAAATACCCTGCATAAAGGGGATGATGATGATGATGATGATGATGGTGATAATAATAATAATAATAAGCGAGGAACGCCTTAAAGAATTATTCCAAAGCCCCTGCTAACAATCGACCTCGGTCGATTAGTCTGTAATTTGTTACGAATCACTGTAATCACAATAACAAATCAATCACTGATCATTAAGAAAAAAAGACATGTCGAACAGAGGTGACATGGGAAGGTGTAAAATTACAAAATGTGCATCTAAGTACCCCGATGGCGAAAGATAATAATGCCCGAATATCGCTGTGGGAGGTGCGGTATCAACATGTGGACCGCATTCAGCTTTCTCAGAATACAATCTTGACCGCGGGTTTTTGTGACCACGTTAGTTAACCGTACGGTTAATCAAGACCAGACGAATTCTTGACCAGCCGAGCCATTTTGCCTCTTGTCTCCAGCACTGCAGTCCGCCACTGGGCCCTCGGCTCACAGCGCGTTGCCACCTTCTGAGAAACACGTTGCGTTTACTTTGGTCGTCATCTGCTGACATGGGGGCGCGATTCCTGGTAGAAAATGATGCAAGCAGTTGCGCGACCGCTGGTTATTCGTTTACATGGCATGTTTGCTGCCAAAAGACGACCTGACTGAACCATTTGCTGTCTAGGGCTCACTATTACACATGCACATTCCGGTTAAGCAATACTACACCGTGGTCATACCTGGAGGGTTCACCGCCCGCTGGGCGTTCTGGTGAAGAGTGCTGATGCAATGATATAAAACAGCACGGATAGAATTAACGAAAATACGCCAAACATTTCTTATTTTGGATCGGCATAAGGCAGACTGAATTACGTGTAATTTACCTTTTTACGCACGACTCAATCAACTTTGACTTTGCTGTCAACAATACGGAGGTTCCATATTACAGTATGCCGCTACGAACATGGCTGTAATAGCGACCCTCCATAGTCTAATTCAACGCTTACGCAGAGTTAACGCAGCGGCTTATAATGAAAATCCGATATTTAAATATCAAGTTCATGTCGCACAGAGAACACACCGCGTCTCCGTTACAAAGACCAACCGAATGATGATGATAAGGATGTGACAGCTGTTTACAGTAAGACTAGTAACAGTAATGGGATTCATAGGGTGGGCCGGGATAGCGAATTCGGTACAGCGACTCGATACGGGCTGGACGGTCCAGGGATCGAATCCCGGTGGGGGCGAGATTTTCCACACCTGTCCAGATCGGCCCTGAGGCCTACCTCCTATACAATGGGTACTGGGTCGTTCCCGAAGGTAAAGCGGCCGGGACGTGGCGTTGACCACCCTCCCAATCTAACGCCGAGGTTAAGGAAAGAGTAGGGCTATACCTCTACTCCCTTTCTGGGATTTTGTGGCCTAAATAAGGGCGAACTTTACCTTTTAATGGAATTCATAGGACGTACCGACCCTTGACGATGGCAGTACGTTGCCTCAAAACGTCGGGATCCGAGACTCCGTTGACGCAGCGTCAAAACCCAGTCAAACCGCACAGCTGCGAAAACCTCGGAACTCGAAAGTGATGTGTACAGTTACCAGTTACCATTGTTTTAAATATGTTTGAAACGAACATAAGAGGGTGTGCTGATAAGTTCTTAGCCCGACCTACTTCCCGATGTCGTAGGACGGAATCGATAGTGTCGTTGCAAAGAGGGCTGTTCTTGTGCCGAATTGCAAGTTTTTTTTCTTGTTACAAAGGCTGAAAGGAAGCATGTTAGGCGACGAGCGCAATTTCAACAACATGTAGACGCGAGCTGTTATCAAACTTTTTTTCCTGAAAGGCAAGGCACCAGGGAAATTCACGCCATTATGAAAGAAACATTAAGGGAACATGCATAATCGTATGCCACCGGCAAAAACTTGGTGGCCCAGTTTAAACGTGGTGATTTTTCTACCTGTGATGCGCCTCGTCCTGGACGACCTAAAACAGTGACCACCCCGGAGATTGTTGATCAAATTCACGAGCTAATCTTGGAAGACCGCCGGATTTCGGCTAAATTAATAGCTGAGCAACCTCACGTGAGCGGGTTGGGTCCATCATTCACGAAGATTTCGACATGCGGAAGCTCTCCGCGAAGTGGGTCCTGAAATGCCTGAACGCGGATCAAAAACGTTAACGGTTCCAGTCGTCTGAGCAAGTTTTGGAATTTTTTCGGCGCGATCCAAATAATTTCCTGCAGCGATTGGTGACCATGGAAGAAACCTGGTTATATCACTATGACCCGGAGACAAAGCAACAATCAATGAAGTGGCGGCATAGCGGCTCACCCCGCCCCCAAAAAATCCGAGTGAAAAATCCGCTGGAAACGTTCTCGCCTCGATTTTTTGGGATCAAGACGTCATCGTACTCACTGATTATCTTCCAAAAGTCCAAACTATTAACGCGGAGTGTTAATAATCTCTGCTGGTGCAATTGAAAGACATTTTGAAGGAAAAACGCCGCGAGAAGTTCATCAAGGGGGTCTTGTTCTTGCACGACAATGCCCCGGCTCACCGGGCACTTGCAAATTAGAAGAAACTGGTCTATTTGGGCTTCCAATGTCTTGATCAGCCACCCTATTCTCCGGATCTGGGCCCGTAGGACTACCATCTGTTCTCTGGATTGAAAAACGATTGAAAAATTGCCATTTTTCGTCCGACGCGGAGGTCATTGCTGCCGCGGAGACCTGGTTGGACGGACAACCTTCTGAATTTTTTTGAGTGGCTTACAAAAGTTGGAGCAATGGGCTGAGAAGTGTATTGAGCTTCGTGGGGAGTATGTTGAATAAATCCCGAGTTTGGTCGCTGTAGCTTGTTTCTTTCCTGGTCGGGCTAAGGACTTATCAGCACCCTCTCGTATAATGTAGCGGTAAAATTAACTGTACGACAATAACAGATTGTGGGTAGGCACGGATGAGGAATGAGTAAGTAAGAAGTGGCGTTTTTCAAATTCTGCACGGAGTAACAGAGAAAGAAGTTCTTGAGCCCAGACTCGAACACGAGGCTATATGAAAACAGAACAGGACTGCCAACCTTTCTGAAGCTATATGCGCTGTCATTTTCTGGCATACTGGCTGCGTGGAGATTAAAGGAGATTCACTTCTTCAAGTGGCCAGCCAGCAGTGATTTCTTGTGTATGTCATTAATGCTGTCAAGTCCAAATTTAGACGCGCATCATACCACTGATCATTCTGATGGTCGATGAACTCCTGTACCGTGAGTCACACAGTTCGGAAACTCCTCGGCAAACGTGCAAAAGGTTTTTAAAAAGAGGATATAGCACACACAGAGCCGGCGGAGATTTATGCAAATCATCTTCCTCTCTTTCCTTCTCCCTACTGTAGAGGGACTAACAGAAAATATAATTCACTGTGAACAGAACTCTTGTTCTCTGTTTATGTTCGTCACAGTCACATGGATTCTGCAGGTCTGGCAGTTGTCATGTCTGACGTACAGTAGTCAAGTTGGTTACATTGCAAGAAGTAAACTACATACTCTGCAACCCCAACAGCTCGGAATCCGATGATCCAGCACTCCCAACAGACAAAAATTGGCAAACCCTTGTAAGCGAACTTCGGCAATAGGAGTCGCGGCAGCATTAGCCGAACCGAACGACCTCGAGCGAAACCGAGTCAGCTCGTCACCATCTACGATAACCTCAGCTTGCCATTTCCATGATCGAAATGACTGTATTTTACCTACTGTTTTCGACTTTTATTTCGAATATTCATACCCATCTGACTGTAATAATATCGTCAAAGGTAAATGATGGTATGAGCGGTAGCATGGGTGCGACATAGACAGATAAATCAGAGTGCCTTCCGACAATCCGGCACCACCTTCCGACGGTGCCGGACTATCAAAAGTCTACTGCACTTGCGGTTTATTTATTTGTGGTTTATTTCCGACGTTCTCCGTTGCTAGTATTGAGTGTCTACAATCGTTTCCAGGCGCGCGGCGGCTGTCATGGGATGTGCCGGTGGATGCAGGCTTCCTATGTGACAAAAGTATCGTGCTAGGGGACACGATAAAGAGGACATTCTGTATTACGTAACGTGGAGTGACAGCATTACTTGTGAATGAATGGGGCGGGATATGAAATGAAGCAGTCATGGCCCAGACGAGATAATGTCCTGGCATTACTCTGTAGGAACTCAGCAAAACCACGAGAAGTCTGTCAGGATGGCAAGCGTCCCGGCAGTCGAACCATGTACTCCGGAATACAAGTCTAAAGTGTTACCGCTACAATAACCGGCTTGGCAGAAGGAGTGTTGTATTACGTAACCTACAACACCAGAACAGTCATGTTGCCATTCCTTACAAACACAGGATATAAACTTAACAAACTCCATAGAGCAGAGTCGTTCTTGAAAAGCTAACATTTGCTCGGCTACTCAAGAAATACCTACCATCTCATGGGACCCGAAGGTTCATTGCCGCATTTGCAAGTATACTCCAACCGTCCTATTCTGAGCCACGTTAATGCAGTTCATACTGTCCACCTTGTACTACACAAAGTTAATAACATCCTTCCTTCTACGTCTAGGCTCCCCAGTTGTTCTCTTTACGCCACATACACCAGACAGAAATTTGTATTCATTTCTCCAATCGTCCTACATGCCCCGCCAATTTCATCCACCTTTATTACATTACCCTAAAAATATCTATTCAACAGTAGGCTACACAAATCATGAATCTTCTCATTATACAGGGTGAGCATGAAGTCTTTCCCTGATTACAAACATTTATTACAAGAAAACTACTGTACGTGGAACAGAAACATATTTTTTTTAAAAATGTAACTGAAGAAGTTTTTTTTAGAACACATTACTACACTTCAACATGTGCTCCTTTGTTGCATGGAGAACGTCTAATCGATAATCAATTTCTCTCCACGTGTTCTCCAACATGTCTTCAGTTATTGTAGCAAAAGCCTTCAAATTTGTAATATCTGGAACTGCTGTCGAAAACACTTTGTCCTTAAGATACCCCCATAAAAAGAAGTCAATGGGGGTGATATCTGGTGATCGTGGTGGCCAGAGTGCCGGACCGTCTCTCCCAATCCACCTGTTTGGAAATGTTGCATCCAAAAACCAAATGTTACAAATGTTACAATAAACACAAGACATAAAATTTTAGAAACTAACTTAAGTAATGTTAAAGAAATATGTTTGTATTGCACGTAATTTTCTTGTAATAAATGTTTGTAATCAGGGAAAGACTTTATGCTCACCCTGTACAGTTTCATCCAGTTTCCTGTCACTTTCTCCATCTTAGGTCCAGATATTTTCATCGGCACCCTGCTGCCGATCGCCCTCAGACAAAATTATAATTTCTGACACTACAGTCTTCATGTTCTTTGTTAGATGAAGTGAACACAGAGGTATGAAGACAGGAGATTTTTTTTACCATCTTGTGATCAGATACCATAATAAACGCGTGGTTGCCATGTTGGTTACGCAATTTATTTAACGACGCTTTTAAACTACTTGGGTTATGATCTCCGGGCCGACATCTGAACCCGAATACAACGCATCAGTGTCAACCATAAGACAGCGAAGTTTGGTAGAAAGAAATGTAGAATGCAGTGGCGTCTGGAAGGGGTCGGGGAAGCTTTAAATCGTTGCAGCCTTAAATTCAGCTAAACTACAAGATCAATTCATTTTCACACACAAAAAAAGTGCCTGCCTCCTTGATGAAATACTACTTCTCCATCACAAAGGTCAATATGTTAATGACGTTTAGGAAAATAACCGTTTTTTATTTTAAGAATAATTTCGAACATAAATATATTGTGTGGAAAAATGTATATCTTGTTGCTGTTAAGAATGGCGGCACACACAGGTTACTGCTGCTGTGCTTTAGACAGTTCAAAGTATTATGTGATGACGTAAAATGCCACAAATACCGTTGCTTAGGACGGGAGGCAATCCCATGACCCCGACGTCGTAAGGACCGTGTCCACAGCGGTTGGCGTAAAGTATGATTGATGTCTAGCCACCCCCTCCGCCGTCTACTGTTACACGGGATGGTATTCACCCCTTAAATATAGGGTGGCAAGGGACATCATACCAAGTTGTAACCCAGTGCACTCCATTAAACAATGCGGCTTACGAACGTGCAACAATGGATTAAACAACACTGCGCGCTAATTGTCTTATTGTAGACAAACATGTGACTGCCATGACTTGAGTCCGTCTCTCCCGAGTATTGCCTCTAGTACTTTGAAGTGGGCCACGACCGCCTTCGCACAAATTCGTAACACACTCAAGCCGTACAGCACTGCTGCTGCATAACTGGAAGTTTCTGGGTTTAAATCCCCACCCGTAGATAGACCATGATGAGGCACGCCGTAGTCCCCATTCCAGTTCTCATAGCAAATTCTGGGACAGTGCATCAAAGTGGGTCACGACTGAATTCTTCCACACAGTTCATCGCGCAGTATTCACCCTACTTGACATAGTCAAAATTCATTTCACCTTCGGGTCCGTGAAAATGGAAATCCGCAGCAGAAATCAAGACTGTAGGAGACAGCGCTCGGTGAGTACAGTGACTGGGTTCCTAGCTTCGTGTCCTGACACTGGCACGAGATTTTACCCTTATTCACAGCGTCCGAACCGGCCCTGGGGCTCACACAGCCTATCCAATCAGTACCAGGTGCTTTCCTCCTGAAGTTAACCAGTCGGGGCGTAAATTCACTCACTCACCTCCATCTAGTGCCCAGGTTAAGATTATGTGGTGCTATACCTCCACTCCCCGATGTCTTCATTGTGCGATACACAAGGTCGATTTGACATCTGTCTTTAGAGAAATCAAGACTTGGACGCTTCTTGCTACACATCCCCCCAGTAAGGCGAAAGAGTTCGCTTACTGCTTCTCTTCTGTTTCCTTGCACAAGAGCATTATGGGTGACTCACGGAACCGTAACATTGACATCAACAGTGGCCGGGCAATTAGCGCACTCTGGCTGTAATTACTAATTTACCCCTCACCCCATTACAACCCTTATCCGTATCATTAACGTGTCCCTCCACCACCCTCTGTCACCCATAACGCCACACTGCTTTGAAAATGCAACTGTACGTTACGTATTGTCGCCACTGTTTGTGTTGCAATATTGTGCAGTCAGCCGTTTTTACGCGTTTTGTTTGTTTTCATAACCGCTGCGCATTTGTTCAAGTGACGTCACATTGTCGGTTGACAATAGCACCAAGAATATGCGGAAAATGTAAGGACACTGTCAAGTAAATGCGTCTTTCGTAAGAAATTGATACATCACTGTCAGAAGATTCTGGGAAATAATGTTGCGTCTTCGTGCTGCAACTGTTTGTTGTTGCTCTGACATCCGCGGGCCGATTTCCGCGTTAAACAGCAGCGTGGGAGACCGCTCAGTATCGCTGTCTTCCGAACGACCGGACGGGTTTGCGTGACTCGTTGACACGACGGTGACCAACAAAGGTTCTCTGGGCTAGCGATTCTTATAGTCTTAAAAAAGCAGAAACTACACATGGTTTGGTATGGTAACAATATGAGCCTAACACATCAGATGAAGAAAGCAGCATAATGAATGACTTTGTTCAGTTTTCAGATTGGTTTTGCAGAGCGTTTGCACGATGCGAGCAAACGTGAAATTTGTATTCGTAATATTAATAAAACAGAATATAAGGAGATGAGGAAAGTGAGTTTACAAAGTATGATACGATAGCCAGAGTTTACGTTAAAAATCTGTACATGCAAATGGCTAGATTGCGAGACTTGGGGGGTTGTTCTGATGATGGTAAACATGGCTGGTAGATTGAGGTACTGGTCCTTAAATGGTACTGTTCATAAAGCTGGATACAAAGACTACGGAATGTAAAAATCTGATGTTAGAGGCAGCATATTTTACTGAAACCTTCTCACCCACCTCCAAGAAAACATGGTGTCACAACCCCGAAGACATAATACGCTGCACGGTTTCAGTATACTATATGTGTGGAAAATTCGACGCACATTCATAACAAGTAGACTAATAAGGACACAGTGCCGACGTTACAAAGACAGTGGCGGTATTTGCGCTCCCAAATTAGCGTAAGACCTGGACTTCAGAAAAACAGCATGACGGAAGAACTGAGACAGCGGAGATGACATTTTTTAAGGTCAGCTGCAGGGTCTGCTGTACAATATTTGACCACTCAACAAATCATTTATATATATATATATATATATATATATATATATACATTTAATTTAAACAAACGTATTGCGGATCACAGATGCACGTGGACACATCATCGTTGGGGGAAAGACAAACGCATTTCCAAGTCAGTGAATGAATACACTCCAGCCGGAAGTGGAAATGTTGATCGAACAAGGAAAAAGATGGCAATACCAACCGCATGAAGACGGAACAAGCTTGCTGTTGTTATTTCCGGGTTCTAGACCAGTGTCTTTGCCGGTATCAGAGCGAATGTCTTGCCAGGTAACTGTAATATTTGTTTTGTACACAGCGTAGGTGAGCAACGTGACGACAGCCTTCGCCTTTCAGACAGCAAGCCAGTTTTGAGTGTGACATCCTAGCGGCAGAATGACACACCCTTGTCAGAGCCAACCTAAAATGTATGGCGGGTCGTGTAGATTGTTTTTTGCGCGGAATTCGATTTGCGGTCGGAGAGGGGAAGTAGCAGGGAACGACGAAAAAGGGATGACTTCCTGAAGCACCCTTATTGTGAAGGCACGCGGGGTTACACCGAGGAGAATTTGATAAATTAAGAGTTCAGGGCGGCGTTGAGTCCCTACATTAATTTGTATTTCGCGAGAGATTTACATCTTCATTTTCTTAGAAAACAATGATGCAATGTCAGTGTTCACACACACACACACACACACACACACAACTAAAAGTGTGGGTGGAAGGGGGCGGCAGGAGGTTGATAAACTCAGCTTGTTTGTCTGTCCCACTAACGCGCTGCGCAATTTGAAGAATAATAGTATAGGGACTTCCCCTTCAGACGCCCAGAAGTCGCGATGTAAAGACAAGTAAACACCCAAGCCCGTGAAGCAGTGGACTACTTCAGAAGTTTAATATAAAACGCTCCATCAGGCGCAGCACGCACCGAAGAAACTAGTTTCAAACAGTTTTATGCAACGTGGATTTACAGATGCATGAATCTAGCGCCTTGATTCCCGATACAAAAAGTCAAAATCGGTACACTGAGTTTTAAGCAACTAAAACTTCGTGCTTAAAAAAATCATTGTTACACATTTTTTCCTTCTTCGTATCCGGAATAAGAAAGATAGTTTCATGCAACTGGTTTCACGTTGCATAAAACTAGTTGGCTGCAACCATCTTATTCGATATGTGCACCGCCCCATTCAGCATATTCCATACCACCGTGGTTTCAGAAATACCGTGTTGTGTGTGTGTGTGTGTGACACAAGTTGGGCATACATGATTTGGACTGAGTTATCGTTCATGTACCAAACTCAGTGCCTCCCGGAATAAGGCAGTGAATTCTCTCTCCGTCATTTCGCTTCCAGGCTGGCTGTTGTTGAGCCACCCTCCATATCCCCTGGGTACCAGGAGTAAAGTCGGTCGGAGCATCCAGCTGATAACGCAATTAAACCTACAACGAGGTTTAGAATGTGCATAATGTTTAATTTTCCGCCCCCCAATACAACGGTAAGACGTGTTTTAAGCACAATTTTCAAAAATTTATGTCACCATCCCCCCCCCCCAACACCACCCCCACCACCATTTTCGTTATCATCAGCAAGTATAACTGCTATCACTGTGTTGTGTATCGTGACGTCAGCGTCACTCGCTCGCCCCATTAGTCACATCAAACTACGACGAACAACAATGACTAACCTTGCAGCCACAATCTCCCCAGTTTACCCGTACACTTACAACACTCGGACTATGCAAAATCTTCCACCCCAATACATTCTTAAGCTCTCGGCAAGAATGGGCCAAGTCCCACATTCGTGTCAAAATATATAGCACTGTGGCAGAATCTTGAATCATTAAATGTGTAAACCCACAGCGAAAGAAATAAGAACTCGTTAATAGCTCAGTCAATATAGCGTCTAGATGCAGAACCCACCGGGTTTCGATTCCCGGCAGTGGCAGGCCAACTCCTTCAGATTGGTTCTGGAGCCCATTCAGACTCCCATTCACTGGCAATCGGGAGCAATTTCACCAAGACAACAGCGGCCGAAGCGTGAAGGTTACAATTCACCTCCACTCCCCCATACGCATCTTCCCGTCGCTATGGACCCAGCAGGTGACCCCTTCTGGTTGTGTGCTGCACGCAGGAGGTAGGAAACTGTACGATTCCAAGCAAAACAGAGCTGTGCCTGCCAGTTCTGCAGTTCCCACAGCTCTGTACTCAAGGCGGCGACCCAGCGACGCAGCGTCATGTCCCAGAAGATCGCAGCGCTCTAAGTTGAAGCTGTTCCTGTGCACCTCTTGAAGGCTTACTGGGGTGGGGTGGGGTGGGGTGGAGGCATGACTCCACGCATTATTAACCTATAATTGCTATCACGGTAATTAAGTGATAACGTGCAAACAAAATGTTCGGCGTTAATAATACTTCCTTCAATATCGTTTTATTTTATTTCTATATTTAACGACGTTCTCAGTAAATCAGATGATACATGGCTAGAGTCGCAAGCTAGCATAAATAATGACGTGGCAGAAGGCGGTCGTAACCTAATTCAACGTACTGAATAAATCCACGATAACCTCGGCAAAGATGGCTGGCCTACGAAACCAGCTCTGAACTTGGGGCGTCCACAAATCGAAGCAGAGTTCCATTATTATTATTATTATCATCATCATCATCATCATCATCATCATCTCCTTTATGCAGGGTATTTATACCTACATTCCTGAGACAAACTATGTCCCTAGGGAATACAGTGTTGCAGCTGTTCTGTTGTTACTATTCATGGTGCTTATATCGTTAGTTTATTATTATTATTATCATCATCATCATCATCATCTCCTTTAT
>Ga0123352_10018355_pt1 | contig 11152 bp, 8 predicted proteins | sample TergutLab28metaG_FD_89700 | JGI IMG/M metagenome (GOLD analysis project Ga0123352, IMG submission 89700) | Labiotermes labralis P1 segment gut microbial communities from Petit-Saut dam, French Guiana - Lab288 P1 | ecosystem: Host-associated > Arthropoda: Insects > Digestive system > Gut ... | reverse complement strand
TGGCCAATATCTCCGTAACCATTGAACTTTGGATATAGGTGTTTTGGGTTATATCGTTATAGTTTGACCTAAGGAACACTCTCCCGAAGTTAGGTCCTTTCCTCCTGGGACACCCTGTGTATACATACATACCTACATACCTACATATGCACATATGTATGCACATTATGTATATTTTTTGAAATGAAGACTAAAGGCTGTTTACATCAAGGCATGATAACACTGCGTGTAGTGCGTTATGGTAATATCAAAACTACGTTAAGGTTGTCATTTCCATCCTAGGTTTGGAACAGTGTCTTTTGGTACTTCCTGTGGTTATTTATCACATTTCTGCTCAATAATGGCATTTCAATTGAAACATGTCAGAGATGTATAAAATATTTTATGTTTTTTGCATCGTACGTTTTGATATAATTATACAACACAGACCAATGAATTGCACAATTTTCTAAATTAATATTTAATGTCTTTTGTCTCCTACATGTTTCGAACCTCTTGGATTCATCCTCAGGGAGACAGTTGTATATGCAATATGGTATGTTTTACATGCATCCTACCCACCAGACTGCTATCATCATCATCATAAGCATCAAGGATTGAACCCTTTGATCTGTTCCATCTCCACAGTTACAGATGCTTGCGCCAACACGTCTTCAGTCTTCCAGTTGTTCTCCTTCCTTGTGGTCTGTAGTGGTATGATTTCAAAGGGATTCGGTTTTGTGGCATTCACCACACCGATGCATGTAAAATATACCGTACAGCATATGCAGTTGTCTCCCTGAGGATGAACCCAAGAGTTCCGAAACATGTGGGGGGGACAACAGAAATTAAAAATTAAGTATTAATTTAGAAAATTGTGCATTTTATTTGTATGTGTTGTGTAACGTGTAATGAATAACATAGGTTACTTATGATTTGGAACTGTTGTGTACTTAGTTGGTTTATGTTGATCCTGTTAACGCTTAGTGGGCAGTTGTCCGAGTCATTTCTGAATGCATTTCTGATTGATTCAAGGTTATACAATGAGTGTTGAAAACAATTTTGATTTTCAAATGTACTTGACGTATAGGTATGGAGGTACATTTTTGAAGTGAAGGTGAACTGTGTGCATCTTTTGCTGTTGTCGTAATTTTTTCTATGGCGCCCTGTACCCTGGGCTTTTAACTTTATACAATCCTTTCATGACCTTCCATCCGCGGAATGGGTAACATTATAATACCTCAAACATTCTCAGTCTCTGTCTTTCGTAAACGTCTTTGATGAAGATTTGAGGTTCCCACTGGAATGATGCTGAAGATATAAGTCTCCTGGGATGTGACACTGTGTTGCTGGGTGCATAGTTCTAGATAACCAAAGGACTGTAGTAAGCTCCAGTTGAAATGTGGTGGCACACGGTGACGTATGGGAGGGGAAGTGAAAGGGAAACTGGCGCATGGAGTGAGTAGCCAGTACCCTTCACACTACCTCAGAACATGGTGCATCCAACATTACTACCATTGATGCACACACCTCGGCTGCCAGTAGTCGACTGAACTGACACCCCCGCCGATTTAAATGGACTTATACATTTCACTGAAAGACAAAATCTGCTTTCTGCACGTGTGCCGTCACATTTCAACTGGCCTTTACCTTGTTTGAAAGCACGTCCTGTCACTGGCCTTGAAGATAAAGGCAGGATAGTCCTCCAAAATGCTGGGAAGTACTTGCCCAAAAATTCAGCATCACTCCCCAGAACACTTGAACCTTCATCTTAGTTTGATATTCTGCCTTGTATTGTAGCTTTCTGTAACTGTTATTTCGTTGGAGTTTAGTTATTATGTGCTTGTGATTTGTATAAAAACCTGTACCTGATTTGTAGAATTCGTAATTTGATTATCAAGTACATAGTTCTGTTTATACAAATTTCTATTTTGTATGTCAGTGATGTGCTTGATGTGCCTCATATGAAGTTCTGTTTATACAAATTTTCTATTTTGTATGTCAGTGATGTGCTTGATGTGCTCTACATGAAGTTCTATTTATACAGATTTCTATTTCATGTGCCAGTGATGTGCTTCATGTGCTGTATATTTGCAGGGACAATTGTGAAGGTAGAAAAGCCCACAAATGAGTTTGGCATCTTGCTGGATTATAATAGTTATGAAGGTTTCACTAGCGGTACTGCCTCGACACCCAATGGAAAGTGTGATGTTTCTGAAGACATGTGGAAGTACAGAGTGGTTCAGGATCCTGTTTTAAAGTTTTTGGATCGTCACTGTTGGTTGTTGTCATTGTTGGTGCAGAAGGTGCATCAAGATGATCCTATTCAAGCGTCACCAGTACCTGGAACGTTATCACATAAAATGAATGGCGAACGGACCAGGTGCCTTGAACAGCTGTTCAGATCAAAGTGGGTGTGTGCATTGAAACCAGTTTTTCAGAATAACTTAATTATTGCTGCTCTGCATTCAGAACCAAGGATGGAAGAGCTGTGGTGTTTACTGGATTGTCTTGTGAAGAAGCAAGATTGGCAACAGTGTGCTGAGATACTGTGGGCACTTCCTGAAACCAAATTGCTGAATGAACCAAAACTACAAACGTTTTGTGATATAGTCATGTATCGGCAGACCTTAAAGTCACCGGCTGAAGGTAAAGTAACTTTGTTACTCATTAAATATGAGTGCTGTATAACAGAATCATTGTTGCCAACTGACAGAAAGGTACATATTATTTTCCCTCCTTTCCTGTCACCTGTTGCAGTCTTCTTGTCCATGCTGATCTCTGCCTCTGTTGTTTTGTTAAGTCCGCAGTGCAGTTCAGGTAATTAACTGGCTGCTTTTTGCTTTTGCTTTCCCCCCCCCCCCTGACCGTGCATCTCAGTATAATCTTAGAACTTAACCAACTTAATGCACAAAATCTTGTTTTATGATAAGTTTATTATATGCCTCTACATGTTTTGAGCACTGTGTGCTCATCATCAGGAGGTCAAAATTGCATTATACAGCATCTGGTATCATCACACTGAAACAAGTGAGCGGTCTAAAATTACTAAAATACAATTCTATAAATATGAGCACATAGTAGTAAAATATGTGTGTGAATTTTTCGGGTGTGATTACTGTATATTACTTACTATGAACATGTTATGTCATGTAGAGATTACGTTTATCCAGTTGTTAAACTTATTAAAAGGTACTATGTCTATTTACATTATATGTTTGCTGAGTCTATCTGGTCATAAAATCGTATAAATTGTTGATTAGTTTTTGTGTCTACAAGGTTATGTTTATCCAGTTGTTAAAATTGTTAAAAATATACGATGTATATTTATCGTACAATATAATTTTGACCTCCTGATGATGAGCACACAATGCTCGAAACATGTAGAGGCATTTGATAAACTTATTATAAAACAAGATTTTGTGCATCAAGTTGGTTAATTACTAAGATTATACTGAGATGCACAGTCAGCAAAACATCAAAATTTTACTACTATGTGTTCATATTTATAGAATTGTATTTTAGTAATTTTAGACCACTCACTTGTTTCAGTGTGATGATACCAGATGCTGTATAATGCAATTTTGACCTCCTGATGATGAGCACATAGTGCTCGAAACATGTAGAGGAATGTAATAAACTTATTATAAAACAAGATTTAGTGCATTAAGTTGGTTAATTATTAAGATTATACTGGCTGCTGTTAGACTCACATAATTTAATTTAAAGGATTACCGTGGAACCTGAACTCTACACTTGGATACTGTTGTGTACTGCTTCTGTTTGCATCACACCCTCCTAACCGCTGTCCATAAAATCCGTCTTAGTAATCCAAGTAGATGTTCTCAAAAGAAGTTTTCTCACCAACATTCCTTGTGTTCCCATTGTAATAGCCAAACACCCAGTTTATATTAGTCTTCTTCAATTTCACTCTCTTAGAGTAGATGATAATGTTTGAAACATGTGAGTTTTTTTGTTGTGTTGGATCCCACAATTGCATACTTTACTTTATCCTTCTAGGGTCCATTGCTTGACACATACAAAACAACTGGAAATATTATAGTGAGTTGTTTGGAATGTAAATAGTATGACAGCAGTCGTTGAACTGATTAATAACAAGCATATTCAGCATTCTTTTTGATGTGAATCCTATTTCTTTTTCTTGCTTGAGGTACTTGAATGTCACATGTATGGGGGTGGAGAGGAATGCTTACGGGGTTTTGTTGGGGAAACGTGAAAGAAAGGGACCATTTGGAAACTATGGTGTAGATGGGAAGATGCTACTAAATTGTATTATTATTGTATTAAAGAATAGGTTGGGAATGCACGGACCAGATGAATCTAGGTCAGTATTGGGACGAGTATTGTGCTGTGTGAAGACGGCAATGAATTTTTGGGTCCCATATAATGCAAGGAATTTACTGCCTGAAGAACTGTTAGCTTATCAAGAGGGACTCTGCACCACGGTACTGTTTATTTAGTTAATTTTAATTTCATTTAATGTCTTCTTCTTCAGTTGTTTGCTTGGTTGGTTGGATGATTGGTTGGTAGTTTGGCTAGTCAGTCAGTCTGTTGGTTGGTGTAGTCAGTCGCTAACTTGGACAACCTGTCCTGTTTATGCCAACATTAGCCACATTTTGATCATCAGTATAATATATGGGTACAGTCCTGTTGTTCGATAGTAGTCTGCATGACAGGAAAGAACTTAAGGTAGATGGGGAAAGGAAGGTCTTGAACTGAGGTATCAGTGGTGGGAAGTGCGATTAATGACTTGGAAAATAGTAGCTGTTACTGACCACAGGATTACTAATGTAATACCGCACTGACGTTTTATTAACTGTGTTTTATGCATACCATGTGGCTTTTAATATTACAAGGTTACTGGAATTACTTAACATCTTTTCTGCTCCTTATAACTGTTCTACGATAGTCACCATTGATGATATAAATTCAGCATCGAAACACATGTAAATGGATATAGTGTGTAGGACAGGATGTATATTGTTGTCCCATTTGACTTGTAGCTGATGACCGCCCTTTCTTACTGTTTGTACATAAGTTGACTTTATTTCTTACTGTATGTAGACAGCATATTTTACTGGGTGCTATTATATGCCATAGTATCACAAGGTTAGACTCTCAAACTTTGTCTTGTACAGTGTGTCCCACTCGATACTGAACCCGGCATTTCTTTAATAATTCTAATACCAATGAAGACATTGCAATGTTATTTGAACAGGAGTACGTTCATCGTGTGAGAAATGAAGAGGAATGTGTCTGTCGTCCGCTTCAAATTTCGTTGTAATATCCTCATTAGTGGTAAAATTATTAAAGAAATGCCAGGTTCGGTAGCGAGTGGGACACACTGTATGTCTTATCCATAGTTGTCACGGGATTCAAGTGTCTGAGCGTGGACTTAACAAAGACACTATTGCACTGACAATTTAAGCAAGATACTTGTGAGACTGTAGGTACTGTATGTAATGCTGTTGCCAGGAAGCGTCGGTCCGTGGTGGTACTGTCAGCATATAACAGATGTGACCCTCCAAGCAAAGTGCCTGTTACTTCATCTGCATCACTGGCCAGGTTATGGCTGTCAGGATGCTCTGAAAGCTGTGCTGGGACACTACCATCAAAAACTCCCTACAGAACTTATATCACAGTTACAAGAAATGCTACATAAAATTTCTGTCTGTGAAAAGGTAATGCTTTCTTCATGCTCTTTGTTGATCTCCCAGACAGCAGGTATCAACCTTGCATAATAGTACCATCTTCATTGAATCTGGTTTATACAAAGAATCTCACTAATCTCTGCTCTGAGCATGGGGAAATATGAGCTTGTTTCGGGAAGACGGTTTGGCCAAGTACATGCATGGCTGTGTGATACAGCCACTCAGTTGCATTATGATATACAGATTGCAGTATATTGGCACATGTTAGGATTGTATTCTGTTGAACCTAGAATGTTTGTTTGCATTGATTTTGCAGAGTATGTATATGTCATGGAAAAAATGTTATCAGAGATCTGTAAAAAGTTCTCGCATGTCAAGAGTGCCATGCAAAAGAATGATATGCAGAGTAGTGGAAAATAGTGAATAGGTTTAGTGCTAGGTGAAAGTAAAATACAAAAACTTGTACCCTGCTTAGATGTTGCATGGTGTGTATTAACTGATACTGTGAACAGCCAGAAGAATAGTTGGTGTTACAAAAAGCCCCATGCAGTTAAAGAAGTTTCCTTTCTAACACTCAAAACAGTGATTGCACACAAAATGATATGTCCCTTGTTTTTTTATAGAAACTAATTCCACCCATTACACTAAATTAATGTGGGCCAGGTAGCTCAGTCAGTATAGGGACTGACTGCGGGCTGGACAGTCTGGGATCGAGTCCTGGTGGGGACGAGATTTCCGCCCATCCAGACCAGCCCTGGGGCCCAACCAGCCTACTGTAAAATGGATACAGGGTCTTTCCCGGGGCTAAAGTGCTGCGGTTATGGAAGAGTAGAGCTATACCTCTACCCAACCCCTGGGCCACACCAGGCCTAGAACAGGATCACTTTATGTTTTACCTTTTACAGTAAATTAATTCTACACCAGTATTCAGGAAAAAAACAGAAAATGATATAATGTACGTTAATCCACATTGTTTGCTGCCAGAACTGGAAGTCAGTGTTCAAAAATACATTGACAGTAATTTAATTTAAAAATATTTTCAGTTGGTACAAGGCCTGCTTTGAAGTTGGGAGGATGTAAGGGATCTTGAGCTGCAGGGTAACAGGTCTACTTATCTTGATGCTTTCCATTCCTTGCAATCTTTCATATATTATACAAATGTCTGGTGGACATAAGCTGTGTATGTGATGAAGCTCTCAGAAAAGTTGCCGTGCTGAGACCAGATATTCCTGAGACACACCGTCTTAACCAAACTGATATTTAGAAGTACTTTTCAAAAGCAGCTACCATTTTTATACTTCTCTCAATTTGTCCTGTAACTGCCAGCAGTACAAATATGATGAGTGATACATGCAGGGTAATTCAGGAGGAATGGTCATTATTGTGGGAGGTGAATAGTATGGTCATTGTGAGAAAAGATTTCTTATGAACATGTGCCTAATTCTGAACAATTACCGAGATAGAGCCGTTTGAATCTCCGCATCTAATCCTATTATACTTTTGTTGTGGGGTTGGATAAAAAGCAAAGTTTACAAAAGAAAGGCGGATATATGAGACAAATTGCTCTGGTGCATTTTGGCTTCTGCTGCCCACATAAAGAACTGTGATCACCTCAGATGAAGAACGCGTGTTCTTCACACGAGTTGCAAAGTGCGTTGAGATTGATGGTGGGATTTTTGAACATTTATTGTAAACTTTAAATTTGTCATTTAAACATTAGAATAAAATTAACAGTGAGTAATTCCTCTTGTCTTTACTACCATTCACGATGGTTTTGTATTTGTAGATTCAAATGGCTGTATCTTGATGACCATTCAGAATTAGATATGTGTTCGTGTGAACATTTTTTTTCACAATGACTGATACCAACATCACCCAAAATATTTACCACTCCTCCCGATTCACCCTGTACAATATTGATGTTCTTAAATCGTTGTGCAGATTTTGCCCTTTGCTGATTCTGCTGGTCTGAAGACGTGGTATGATGTTAGCAGTATGTCAGAGAAAAACCCCAGTATTATTCTGGAGCTGCTGATGGACGCCAAGGAAGTAAGAATTAAGTACTAATTATAATGTTATTCGATGGTTAGTGATATGTGCAGTTATTTATTTAATAATGTTACTGATTTTTACAATGGTGAATCAAATGAAAACTCAAAAAGTGCAGGAAATAAAAATCAAAACTGTACTCTGTGCAGTTGTGGGTACAGCAGGTCATCAGCGTAGGTTAGAAATGTGCACCATATGTGACAGATTTGTCTGTGTTTTGAAAAACGGTAGAGCTATACCCAATCTTTTTGCACTAAATTAGGTGATAAAAATTCATTTGACTTGCCTATACAAATTCATGGAGAAATAGGGAAGTGTGTTGTTGTTGTTGTTGTTGTTTTGTTATTGTTGTTGTTGTTGTTTAGTGATTATGTTAACTGCAGGTTGGTACTCAGTTTCAGATATGCCTTGAGTGGGCAAAATTACATAGCATTGCCACATGTGCCCAGCACCTTATTCACTGCAAGTTTCTACTCCTCTTCCTAGAGCAGGAATCCCCGGATTTCATGTCTGCTGCAAAGGTAAAATAAATTTCTTTTAATTTGAACTGAAAGGTGATACAGAACGTGGAGAGGTGAAGTTGCGCCTGTGTAATTCTTGAAGGCATGCAGAATGAGTACAGGTGAAGCTCCACTCTTTCTTAACATTATAATTAGGTGGAGTGAGTTATCAGCCTCACACCATTGCCACTTTACTGTCTGGACAAAACCCTTTATGTCCACTGAATAGGAAGCTGCTTGAGGCCCAGAGCCAGTCCGGATGTTATGGAAAAGGGACAAATATCTCCTGTTTCTTCCAGGATTGAAATCCTGGATCATCCAGCCCATAGCCTTGTCACTGTTCCAACTACACTCTTTGCACTCTGCAGAATATATAAAGGAATGAAGTAAATATGAGTGCCGTATTTTCTACATTAAAAAATGCAGTAATTTGTAAACTCTTGGCTGCAGATATACAGGCAGTCCCCATATTTGTGCACATTTTTTTCCTGAAAACGTTTTTGAAAGTCAAACTGTATGGAAGTTGAGCAATAGACTTACATGTTGAAACAGGGGTTCCATTCCTCTTGCTTAAAAAATACATAAAAATTCCTATTTATAGCCATCAAAGAGAACAGTTGTACAAACAATTACGGTACATTCATGCATTAATTCAACCAAGGGTAATTGTTAACATTCCCGCCATCACGTGGGCCAATACTGTCCATAATTCTGATGGCTATATAAGGTATGGCCAACGAAACTCATAAGCTGTCAGTAATCTTAACAGCATTGTTCAGAACATTTTCATACATCTGCTGTACAGTACAATTGCCATATTCTACATGCAAATTACATATTGACACCATCATGATGTAGGTCAGCCGTTTTCCACCAGATTGCATTACCGGAGTAAATGGCAAGGATAGCCAACAACAAAGAACATGCAGTCTCACCAAAATCAGCCAACATGAAAACTTAGCCATCCACACCAACATCAAAGTTGTCATTTGGGTTACAAAATGTAAACAATACAAATAAACCTTCTAAAGTATGTCTTGCGTCACATTATGCTTATCTCATGTACCTCTTCTGGCATTTTTTTTATGGCTCGACAGCCCAAGTGGGCCTAGGCCTCCTCATTTTCGAGCATTTGTGATATCATTCAGGTGTTGGATTATGTGGGGCTACTCTTCACACTGGTTGCCATTCAGTTCATGAGCAGCTTTCAAACTCACTAGTGACTAAAGCCAAGAGAGTGAAGTCATTGTGTCTAATTTCTCTTTGGTACCATCTGTCTTTTGCCAATTTTTTACTTGAATTGCGCTATCTGATGTAAATTCTTTCATTAAGTACGTGGGCTGCTTCCAAGATACTGTGTTTCAAGATTCAGCACATATATACAACCACTGTACAAAGAAATTTCTACATTTTAAATTCTTGACTCTTGTACATCATGTTAGTTGTGTAAAAAATGGCCAATTTGGTTTGATTCCCTGATAATGGTCCCTTGCAAACTGAAAAACATGTAATAATGTTCAGTGTGTATTGAAATATAGATGTATCAGGAACAAGTTGTTGCATTTGGTTGGTTTAATATGGTGAATTAGTTACAGAGTGATCCTTCATGGTGCAAACATAGAGTGGCAATGTGTAGGATATACCGCTGGATTTAATTTGAAGATGGTTTGCTATTTTAAGATGTTTGGATGTAGAAGATTTCAGTAACTGTCTTGTATTGTAATAATTTTAACAATTTTTATGTAACACTGTACTTAAATGTTTAAATGATCTGTTGCCATTAGATATTGAACATTTACTTTTGACAAGCTGTATAACAATGCTGTAGACATCTTTAAGTATTGAAATTCCCTGAAGATGGCTACAAACAGTGGCTGAAACCTACAGAAGAGTTTTCTGTTCTTGAGACATGCAGAGTTTTGGTTATGAACCAGTTTTATGTTTGTCAGTTGCATGGAAGGTGTACAGTTCAAGTTTGTTATGTAATTTTTTACTTCTTTCAGCTGTTGGAGTCCTTGCCAGTCCAGCAAAGTGTTGCCATCTGTAATGAACTCATTGAACAACTAAAATCAGTTGTATGTCTCAAGTTTATAACAACATTTTTACTGAGTTCTTGTTCTTCAAATTTATCTTCCAAACAACTGGATGAATATCGAAACTTGTCTATAGGCATTCAGATGTTGGCAGTTCTGCCACATGTGGAACAAACTGAACACTGGGACCTGATTGGGAAGCCACATTTAATTGTGGAAGAGTTCATCATGAACACACGATTTGAGGTGTTAGAGAAAATGATCTCTGAAGTTCACCCACTCTTAACTCAGCTTTCTGCTGCGTCTTCTATGTCCTTGACCAGTATTGATTCAATTCTAAGGCACTATGCCAGCAAGGCACTGGATTTTAGAGTAGTTCAGCGTTCAGCGCTGTGTCAAGTCGTTCCTGGTGCCGAGAAGTTGCTGGTTTCTCTATCACTTGGATCTACGCCCAGTGAAGAATTCGTAATGCCAGCATTAGTTCCATCCAAGGATGAATGGGTGCCAAATGATGAGGTATTGTACAATTAGACAAGTTTTTCATTTGTACAGCTCTTTATTCCTGTGTTAGACTTACAGGGATATCATGTTACTGCCAATAACTATGTGGGCATCATTAGGTCACATGTTTCTGTAGGGAATACAATGTTGAAGGTATCAGTGGTTACCGTTTTTATAGTGAGTAGTGAAATTGCATTCGTTTTGCAAGTTTGGCCTGACAGATTAATTTATTGTTAATAAAATCCAACCAGATGCAACAGTATGCAGATATTTATTTACTGCAAAGTCACTCTACATGTTTCGGGTGTCACAGCACCCATCATCAGCAGTACTAAATCTGTAACCGCAGCCTCCAGTACAGGTCATAATACTGGTACAGCTACTTCCCTCCAATGTGGCCTGATCAGGACTGGTTTGT
>Ga0123352_10018354_pt1 | contig 11152 bp, 7 predicted proteins | sample TergutLab28metaG_FD_89700 | JGI IMG/M metagenome (GOLD analysis project Ga0123352, IMG submission 89700) | Labiotermes labralis P1 segment gut microbial communities from Petit-Saut dam, French Guiana - Lab288 P1 | ecosystem: Host-associated > Arthropoda: Insects > Digestive system > Gut ... | reverse complement strand
TCTGTTTTCTAGACCTGGAGCCGCTACTTTTTTCATTCAAGTAGCTCCTCAATTGACCTCACGAGGCTGAGTGGACCTCGTTCCAGACCCACTACTACTCAGAAAATCTGGTAGCGCCGGGGAACGAACCCGGACCTCTGTATCTGTAGCCAGAAACTCTGACCACTAGACCACAGGTACCAACATTGTGAGTAATTACTAAGGAAAGACATCCAGTTTAATAAGTAAATTTCGATTTTAGGTTTATGTCGTGGTGCTACGTATACACGCTAATGTGTTTTGTTTGCCTTTCTAGGAAGGTGGGAATAACTGCACGGCTGATAGAAATGTGTCTGTGGAAATGGCATAGAGAAGGCAGCAGGCTATAGAAGTCATTCATGCGTCGCTGTAAATGCGTGCACGCAAGAGACAGTGTCGCTGGCATAGGAGATATTCGAACCGTTTTGTTGGGACAAAAAGGGACGCGCATGCCGTCAGTTACAGCACCAGCACCCACAGTATTAACATAGATTTGCTCTTTCTGTTCAGCTTGCAGCGCCTCTAAGGTGCATTGTCATCCCAGAGGAGCTTTCATTGCAGTTACTTTACCAACATGTCTGTCCGTCGGTACCCATGAAATAAATCGAGAAGTACTGAAATGGATTTCATCACATGTAAGCCTGTGAGTTCTGAACTAAATCTTGTCCGCCCGTTCTAATTTTATCTGAACTCGAAAAAAAAATACTGGGCAAATTTTCCAGTGAAATAAAAATCTCTCATTCTTCCATTTTTTCAAAGTAATTAAAAATTGCCTCGCACGCAGAGAAATGAAGATTGAAGTCGTCTCTGTTTTGACGCCGTGTCTGCTTGTGACATAACAACCCAAAAGACTTGAATCTTCAGCAGCACCGCTTTCAGAGCTTCTAAACTTGAACAATATTTTTTAACCATTGTTTACATTTGGCAAAGCGATTCCTATTTTATAAGGAGAGCAAGACTTACCATATCACCAGGTTTTTGTGTGTGGTCGCTGAAATTCTGTTAAGTACCTACACCTGCAAGTACATGGGATCACAACCTATACCGCTGCGAATTCGTTATTAAAACGATATTCAGCAGGCACTTTGTATGCTTCGAACATAAATGACCTGTCATACATGTTAGAGTCTGTTGCAACGGTATTGAATAAACTAAGAATTAAGCAAAAATGTTTAGTTATTTGATATTGGAAAGGGCATGCAATTCTAGTGATCTGCTTTCTCTTTGTTTATGTTGGTAGCTTGAATTGTTAATTAGTGCTCAAACGCTCTGTTTTGGAAGTTGGTTGCATCATGACGACGGGGTAATCGGTTGTCTGAGAGGCAGTTCATGTGAAATTCCTTCAACAAAATCCAAGAACTCGTATTCAAGTTTCCTGCAGTTTCCCTACTAGAAAATTCTACAAAGAGTAATCTTGTTCAACTCTGCTGCTGCACTCATTTAAATTTTATGTGAAGCGCTGCTTTCTCTCGTACAATTCTGTGCCATAATATTTACACGTTTTTCGGGTTTCGTCAAACATCATTTATACCGCAACCGTTGACAGGTAATTTTTGACTCTAACAGTGACCTGAAATTGTAGATTATAATAACAGTACAATTCTAAAACGTATAGGCCAACTCTGACGTTCAGATGACCGTGCATCGTGATAAATTCCTATAATAAAACCAACTAGATGCACTAATTTATCAAATTTATTTTTGGAATAAAACTCTACATGTTTCGGACAGTTCCTCTGTCAGCACACCTGTATGACATATACCATTGCTGTGTATACAGTGAAAAACTCCTGACGATGGACAGAGGAACTGCCCGAAACATGTAGAATTTTATTCCAAAAATAAATTTTAGAAATTAGTGCATCTGGTTGGTTTTGTTATGAATATAGGCCCTACATTACGATTATTCAAACTGGACTGAAATGACGCAAGTGAGGTGCAGTGACGGCAGACCAATTATGTTTTGTAACAGTAGGAACATTGGCTAATTGTCAGCTGCTGAAAAAAGTTGATATAGCTGGAGTGAGCAATTATTTGGCTATTCAGTCAGGTGCTTAGTTACACAGCTAGTTGGTTACTTAGCCTGCCAGTTACTTAGTCAGCAGTCAGTAAATTAATCACTTGATTGATCACTCGATTTATTTAGTGACAGTCATTAATAAATTATTAAGTCACTCTTTATGTATTTATTTATTATTTGATTAGTTTGAATATGTAGGTATTCAAGAATCAGTTCAACAGTTATTTGGTTAGCCCATTAGCAAGGTGGTGTCATAACACAAAGAGTGGCGTTATGAAGGGCGTCATGACAGTCGTTGACGTTGCCTTAACACTGGATAGATTGCTGTGGTAACCTGTGTTGTCCGTACGCACTGTGGGATGAGCTGTAAAGCCCCTTGGATTTCATACGGCCCGTCAAACATAACCGCTTCACGACGCGTGCTTAACAATGCTTTGTCCTATACGCCCACCCACTAGGTGTCACTGTCAGGGCGCTCATACCTGAGTGTATCTCTCGGTCCGCAGGACATGTTAGTGTAAGTCAGTGCTCTATAGGTCTGTAACAGCTGACCGAGCATCATGAAAAGTAGCGTGGTGTGAACATCATGGCACAGTTGGCTACACCGTCGTTGAACACCAGTAGTACAAGCTTACCAATTAGAATGGGGCTCTTTCAGTCAGCACAGAGACCAGAATACGGACTGCGCGACCGAAGAATCGGGGTTTGATTCCGGACAGGGGCAGAAATTTTTTCTTTCCTTCACACCGTCCACACCGGCTCTGGGGTCCACCCAGACTGTCTACTCGACGGACAATGAGAGTAATTTACGCGGTGTTCATCGTCGGGAGTATGAATCCGACAACTCACCTCCGTCTAACTCCCAAGGCTAGGAATGGCAAAGTTATACCTCCAAGCCCCCATACATAAGCCTGTTGGTGCTTAATTAAGCAAAGGAACAACCTTGCCTCTACGTTTACCTGTACCGGCTCGTTATTCGTGCGAATTTGTGAGGTGGGAGTAAAGTCCTACCCTGTATGTCCTTTAAAACGATGTATGGTAGAAGTTTATACTTCAAACATGCAACTTACGTCAGTCAAGTACTCTCAGGGTAGTAGAACTAAAAATGCGAAATGTTCTGGTGTGATGAAGCTGTCTTAATATAAAATGCGCTGCACATCTGTGACTTATTTCATTTCGTATTATATGTAATATTACAAAAGACCGGTTGTAGTCCTTTGGGACAGTGGCATTCACCATGTTTCAGAGTACGCATTTGCATATGTTTGAAAGCAACTATGTCTCTCTCAGAGGCAGGGACGTGGCTGAGAGATAGTGTTTCGGCCGTCCCTGGCGGCAGGGTCCAAAGGACGGCAAAATGGGAGGCAAAATAATAATTTGAAATGAAAAAAATCCGGGCTCAGCAAATTTTAAATAATTGAGGTAAATAAAATGCGATTCAGTAAATGATAATGATTTTTTAAGTTAATTATAACCGTTAAGGGCGGTCATTGTGATTACTTGCCACGCCACTGCTCAGAGGAACTGTCCGAAACAAACTTAGCAGGCGTACTGATTCCTACACGCGTTTCTATCAGTCACTGTCAGGTTTCCTATTCCCTTGTTGACGACCTAGAGTTGTGAACAAATAAAGAGGTAATCGCGCGCCGAGGTTTACTTACTGTGATTGGTAACATCAGTTCATGCGTCTCGTTTCCTCTCCAGAGCCTGGACTCCGTGGGCAGCGGCGGGATATCACAAGAAAGAGATTCCAGTTTCTCTTCAAGTCTTGAAGGAATGCGGTGAGCAGGAAGCTGTTGCTGATGCGTTTCTGATGTAGTTGTTCTTGTTGTAGTTGTTGTTCCAATGGTGTCGGCCGTCGTCACGGTGCTCGTAGGTTGTTCTGTTGTACTCGACGGTACAGGGGGTCTTGTTGTTTGTGACGTTCGAAAATCAACTGCGGCCATGGAGGAAGGTGTCTGGGAATTAAATGAAGGATTTGATGGTGTCGTGACAGGTGTCACGGTTCCTTGTAAAGTTGTTATAAGTTTAGATGGAGTTGTATTTATTGTAACAGCTCCACTGTATATTGAAGTTCTTAGTAATGTGGCTACTAAGATGGCGGTTTTAATGAAGCACAAAATGGTTGGCATGTACTGCATTTTTCGTTTCCTGGCTTCCAGTTATATATGAGGGATAAACGAATAGTAATTTTCTACGTTTATCTATTATTAACAACAGGAAATGCAATTTTTCTAGGACGGATACCGAGTCTCTGTTCGATTGCTTTAGTTTCTTACTTCCAGTCGTGTAAAAGAATGGCCGACTTGATTCGTACGGTAAGTCATTACTCTTCTCGTACTAGGGACTGGCCTCTCCTCCTGTCTTCACGGTTTCGAGCCAAGAAACATTCTGGAAAAGAAGAGAGAAGAAATAAAAGATAGAAACCCACAGGTTTCTAATTACGGGATCAGGAAGCCGATAGAAAGAATCTAGTTTCTCTGGGAAGAGGAATGTAAAGATGAATAATGCATTCTGCATTTCTGCGAGAGACGCCAGGATGATTTCAGCGCCGAGGAAGCTGAAAATTGTGATGTATGAACTCACCACATCTATTACAATCCTTCCAGAGGCTTTATACGTACTCGGCATATTTTTGGCACGTTCTCATCCGAAAATATCCGAAATGGGCCGCTTCTTTTCTGCTGGATGTATATCTGTATATAACAGTTCGAGCACCGAAAAGCTGGCCTTCATAGAATAAGTATTAGAGAATTTACCACGTGTTGGCCAGTTAATTCCAGTTTTGGTTAAAATCGAACAAAAAATACCTGAGACTTTACATGATCAGCCTGTACGTGTATAATTCAATTTTTGGTTAAAATCTCAAAATATGTCCGACTCTTTGCATGATAAGTCTACACGAGTTTCATTCTACCTTTGGTGAAAATGGAACAAAGTACGTGACATTTTTCATGATAAAACTTCGTGTATTTTATTGCAGTTATAATCGAACAAAATAACATATAATTAATGTGTTCCATATCCGTGTGTTAAGGAATATTTAAACTTCTGTAAGTTTAAATATACCAGACACCATTTCAGATAAATTTATACGTTTGATATTTGTGTGACCGTGCATCATTGATACAATAATGTGAACAACCAACTAGATGCAACAATAACAATTTATTAATAATTTCAATCAGCTCCACATGTTTCGGGAGATAATTCCGCCCACCCTCAGGAGCACAAGACTGTGTTTACAGCTTGTGGTATAATGCGCCGACGATGCTGCAGGCTGGTGCCTGCCTGTTGAGCTGATTGAAATTATTAATAAATTCTTATGATTACATCTAGTTGGTTGTTTACATTATTGTAAATTTATACGTATTAATGGACATATCTCTGGTGTAAATCAGCTAAAGTTACAAGAAAAAAAGTATTATGGAGAATGACTGGAGGGAAAAGTGAAAGAGTTTTATTGATAATTCAGTTTTTTCTTTTTTTCCTGATGAATCAAAAGAGATTATTTTAAAATTAGAAAAAATAAGGGGTGAAGGAAGGGCCAACATATCTTTCTGACAGAGATGGGTTATGTTTTCAGGGACGTAGGAGAGAACTTTCAGATGCAATTTCAAAACTCTGGAAATGATGGTTTATTCGAAATCTTTGTTCAGTGAATTTCTCAGCATAAAAAATATTGGACCAGTGTCAGTAACAGTTCAGTGATGTAGGCTACACTTTACACACACCCTGTACTGACACTTCACACACACCCTGTACTGACACTTTACACACACCCTGTACTGACATCCATTGCTGCACGCATAAATGTATTTTCATAATTCCCAGGTTTCGCAGCTTAGATATTCATCAAAACTTGATCCGTTTTTTATTCTGCGCCTCTGGACCTCAATTCTCGGCAGCACAACTCTCTGATCAGCCTTAAATTTAAAAATACTGCTCTTTATCAATAATGTCCAAATTAGCCGTATCGGTTTACACATTTAAACCCACTGTTTTTACCGCTTAGGAAGTCGTCTCGTTCCTAACGCACTTGACTTTAATTCGGAAGGCACCCATTTCTAATCTCGACTGAGACCCCGGTTGTCCTGTCTGCCTTTAGTGTTTTGTCTCGATCACTCATCTAAATTCTGGCTTGGTAAAGGTAAAATTCTCCCTAGAACAGGCCACAAAATCCCAAAGGGGGGGGGGGGTTTAGATGATGGCTCTACCCTTTCTTTAACCTCGGCGCTATATGTTGGTGGGTGGTCAACGCCACGCCTCGGTCGCTTTACTCCAGAGAAAGCTCTGGTACCTATTGTATAGGAGGCTGTTTGGGCCCCAGGGCCGGTCTGGACGGGTGCGGAAAATTTCGCCACGCACCGGGATCGATCCCGGACCTTCCGGTCCGTAGCGAGTCATTATACCAACAGAGATATCCTGGCCCACAAATTCTGGCATAGTTCCTTACAGTAAGCCCCCACCGCTTCCTTCCACATCCTTTTCAATTCATTATTTACCACGTACTCATTCGAAGCTATGTAGTCCCATATCCTTTGACATCGTTAAGTGGGGTAAGAATTCTATTCTTGCTAAGCCGTGGTCACAGATCTGGCATATGGAAATCTGAGGTTCCCTCAACACTGGAATTGCAGGTTAGAATATTGCTCGGGGAATGGATGTCCGTCCTCTTTGTTGTGCAGCACCTGCACACCTTTCATGTTCTGTGCCTCCCTCTAAACAGTACTGTTGCTTGTGGTAATAAGTCCTTTCGAATAGAAAGCTTTTTACTCATGTAACAGGGAAGACCAAAGTCCCATCGGGTTGCATCACCAAGAAGAAACTGCTGAAGTGATTACACAGACCTTCTAGTTGCCTGATCCCCCCCACAAACAAACTACCATTTGTTCTGACGAATAATTAGAAAATCCTTTTGCTATAACGGCATAAATTATTTCTTCTTTCTGCTACATCAATAATACTGTGAGTGTAAAATTGCTTCTGATGTGGTGCGCCTTTGATAAATTTTATAAACATTTCAGCTTCAACAATGTAGGGGTTTCATGTGTGACTAATAAGCAGCAATAAGGAAGTAATCGTTCAACTATCAGCGTAGTTCCCCCAGTGCCAATTTGCAGCCTCAACTTTTGTTTCGTTTCGGAGATGAAGTCGGTGGGGACGAGATTTTACGCGCATATCCAGACCGGCCCTGGGGCCCAACCAGCCTGCTGCACATTTGGTACCGGGTCTTTTGGCGGGGGTAAAGCAGTCGGGGCGTGGCGTTAATCACTTACCCCATCTGGAGCCGAGGTTAAAGAAAGAACAGAGCTATGCATCTGCTCCCCCTTCTGGACCTTCATGGTCTGTTATATGGTGAAAATCAGCTGTACCTTTTGTTGATGAAATGTGATGACGGACATGAATCCCCATTTTGCGTTCATTTAATGAAAAAGAATGACCTACGCCTTGGCAGTGCCACTTGTTTCTGCCGCATAGGATCAATGATGGGGCGACATCCAAGGTTGCATCAGCGGCTCCAGCTCCTAACAGGGCTTATTTGAGGCTTGGAAACTGCTTTTTTTTATTGCCGGCTTAGCTCGGATACGCAGTTTACTGAAGTTCTGTGGCGACGTTCTGGTCAGAGGCGAACGTACAATGATGCAGCAACGCGCGTAGGAAACAGTGTCGTGAATCCTAACCTCTGCAATTGTGAGCTTCACGCTCCGGTCAGAAGTATAAGAAAATTTGGAAGGAAGGTTCTAAATTCGTCTCCTTCATATCCGTACTACCGTCATATCGTAAATCCAAATTTTCTCCTCTTTTCGATTCACAGGACACAGTAATCCTCTCATCTCATCCAACGTAAGGAACATGTACATACAGTTACTTCAATTTCTTTCAATATCCCACACGCTTACTCTACTGTTTCAAAGCTTAGAATTTTTTTTTTAAATTCGGCCAGCACTTAAGACGTTCGGGTGCGATTATGTTTCCTCAAAGAGCAAAAGAAACTATTTTTCAAAAGGAGTTTCATTATGTATTTTGACTAATGTTTTACTGAATTTTATGGGGGGGAGGGGGGTGGGTCCGCGGTGGTGCAGTGATTAAGGTGCTGTGCTACAAATCGGAAGGTCGCTGGTTCGTTCCCAGCTCGTGTCATTGGAATTTTTCATTGATATAAAGTCCCTCCGATCGCACTATGACCCTGGGGTCGACTCAGCCTCTAACAGAAATGAGTACCAGGAGCATTTCCTGGGGGTAAAGGCGGCCGGTGCGTAAGGCTGACAACCTTATCAAACTCCTGTGCCGTTGTCATGAAATCTGGGAACCCTAACTTCCTGGAACCCTCTGGACCACTCTGGACCTGTAACGGGACTGCTTTACCTTTTTTTGGGGGGGGGCTGAATTTTATATTTGATTAGTACCATTCGTTGTCTCCATGTCAGTAACATATCACTCCGCAGTGTCCCATCATCGTCTATACCGCATAGATTGTCTAAAAATATTATGTAAAGGATTTTCTACTCTCTTAAAGTTTCAATGGTGTCTGCAGACTTAGGTTCATCAAGCGAGATAGGCTTAAACATAATCGTTTGTTTGCATAACGCGATTGTCTGTTGGTCTTCTTCGTCCCTTAAATAGCGATTCATACTCACTGGAGAAGGCTTTGATCTCGAATAAGGATATGAAATTGCAAAAAGGAGGCCTGCAGTTTACAGACATGTTTTTTTGCTAAATTTTATCGTGTTATATTAAAATTATTCTTTATAGTGGATAAAAGTCTATTCCTGGCAGAACTAATCACTAGCAGAGATATTATTATGTATCCTTAAAATATTACTATACACAAATGTCTTTCCCCCCATGCAGCAGAGCAACGGTAGCAAAATGGTGCACCACTGGAAACGATCCTAACCTATCACGTCTTTATTTGTCCAGCTGAATGCATAGTTAGATTGTTCTGGAAGTGCTAAAACTTACATTAAAATGCTCCTACATGTTTCGGTTTAACAAAGCATCATCAGGAAACTTATTGTCGTACTTTGCTAAAGTTATAATTATTAAAATAGTTAGTTAAAAAAAGTCGTTATGAATCAGTTCAGCCACACGACCGAACTGATTCATAACGACTTTTTAAACTATTTTAATATTATAACTTTAGCAAAGTACGACAATAAGTTCCCTGATGATGCTTTGTTAAACCGAAACATGTAGGAGCATTTTAATATAGATTTTAGTATAAGTTTTAACACTTCTAGAACAGTCTAACAGTACATTCAGTTGGACAAATAAACACGTGATAATATCATGATGCGCAATAAAACTGTGAAAAAAATGATAAAAAAAGATCCTAACATACTTCCATCCACTTGTCATAATCAACCAACTATCTAAAGTTCGTGTTAATATTATCCACCCATCTCGTTCTGGATTTTCCCAGTTGTCATTTCGCTAGAACAGGTACGTCTTGATTTCGTCTGCCATCCTAGCCACATGAACTGACTGACCACTGCGGCCTCATGATAGGTCGCTACCTGCTGGAAAACCTATCGGTAGACGAATTCCTCAGTGCCTTTCCTAGGCCTCTTCACAGTGTTTTTACCCAAAACATTTGATGGTAAAAAAGGTTGTTAATTCCTCCCCCTACACACCAAATTGGAGGCCCCAGATTTACCGCGTATGCTTATTTGTCCGTTGCCTGCCTGCCTGCCTGCCTACATAAAATCCACAGAAATCCGCCAGGCTTTGTACCGCGAAAACCAATAAGAACAGAGTATATATGTAAGTAAAGAAGATGTTTGTTTTAGAAAGGAAAACTTGGAAAATTATTAAGTTTGCTGTTACACGCACGGGTTCCAGCAAATATCAATTTATTTTTCCATTAAGTTATGCAACTCCCGTCACACTTATGGAAATAACTACGCCCGGGGAAAACCTATACAGACAATTCCCATCATGAACAAGGAAATACAAACTAGCAGCCTTGTTTGTGCGGAAAATACGTACTAAAGATATTAGACTATTAAAAAATATCAAAGCTGTGTTGTAGCGTTGAGGAAAAGCAAGCTATTCAGTGGACATTCTTCAGGGCTGGCACACTAACTCTGCTTTTTTCCACAGAGACCTACATATCTGGAAAATATCTTCTTTGTCTGCGGTCCCCAGAACCGAGCCATGCCTTGGTGACATGCAACCAATTTCAACCTTTTGGCGCCGGAATTATTTTTTTTTTAATTTTAGCACATCCTGTATATAAAATGTGAATAATACAGGAACCAAATATGTTAGAATTATGAAACAAACTCCATTTTGAAGAGAAAAACACGGAGAGTATATACCATGTTTAAAATATTCATTACCTATATTTGTTGAATAAATATATAAAAAGCAACTTTAGAGGTTAGCAGTGCGGTGCGACCACTATAGTTGACGTTAGGCGTCAAAAGGTTAAACATACACCACATAGAAAACCATTTGTATGAGATTAATGAACCTCATTTAGTTCTGAATTTTGTGGAAAGGCGGGTTTGTAAAACTTTAAGGACAGTTTATTTTAAACTTGATATAAAACAGGCATTTATCCGACCAAAGTCTAATTCATAGTCTAACTTAGCAATACAAGTCGAACATTATACATATCCGTGTCACATCTCCGGAGGTAAAACGTGAGGGCGGATTACCAAGCAGATCCCAGCTCTTCACTTTGTCGTCATTTATGTAGGCCTGCGTTATTTCACAGAACACAGAGCTCATATATCTAAAACACTTCGGAGATCAGATTTTTTCCACTTTTCTATAAATGTTAAAATATTTATGGTGTATTTAATTACACACACCAACACATGCACACACACATGCATACATATAATTTAAGACGTATAAAATTTACATCAAAACATTTAAAACGCTCCTACATGTTTCGATCACACGATCATCCTCAGGGAGCATATATTGTTCCTTGCTAAAGTTATAATTTAAAACATTCAGTGAATTACTTCGTTATGTAAACTCTGGTGCTGTAGCAGCATGCTGCCACAGCTCCCTGAGGATGATCGTGTGATCGAAACATGTAGGAGCGTTTTAAATATTTTAATGTAAATTTTATACGTCTTAAATAATATATATGTA
>Ga0123352_10018353_pt1 | contig 11152 bp, 7 predicted proteins | sample TergutLab28metaG_FD_89700 | JGI IMG/M metagenome (GOLD analysis project Ga0123352, IMG submission 89700) | Labiotermes labralis P1 segment gut microbial communities from Petit-Saut dam, French Guiana - Lab288 P1 | ecosystem: Host-associated > Arthropoda: Insects > Digestive system > Gut ... | reverse complement strand
TGAATGTTCGAAGAATTCCTGTAATGAGTAGTAAGGTTTATCCATTAGATATCTTTTCAGTTGTAGTAAAAATTGACTCTTATTTTGTATTTGACTAGCTAGATCCTCTGGGAGTTTATTATAAATATTTATGCAGTTATAATAGGTGCCATGCTGATACATTTTGAGATTTACTGAGGGTTTATGCAATTTAAGTCTGAACTGGGTGTTTAAATTATGAATTGAAGAGTTGAATGTAAAAGTATCCAGGTTGGATGAGAGAAATCTCATTAGTGAAAAAATGTATTGAGAAGTCAGGGTCAAAATGTTCAATTCACAAATAGCTTCTTACATGTAGCCCTTGATGATGCTCCAGTCATACTTCTAAGTATTCTTTTTTTGTTGCAAAAGTATTCTTTTGCTTTCCACAGAGACTCCCCAAAATATAATACCATATCCCATTACAGAGTGAAAATAATCTGGTTAAGAGCATGACTTAAGTAAAAAAGGTAAAGCAATCCCATTACAGGCCTGGACAGGCCATAAGGTTCCACGAGGTTGAGGCTCCCAGATTTCAAGACAGTTGGCACATGAAGGTGGTAAGGTTGTCAGCCCTATGCACTGGCTGCCTTACCCCCCAGGAAATTCCTGGTACTCATTTCTGTTAGAGGCGGAGTCAACCTCAGGGCCATAGTGCCTCCGGAAGGATTATATCAATGAAAACATGACTTAAGTACAACTGCAAAATGACATCATTTTCAGGCTTAACGTTTGAGACATTTTCACTTGTCATAAGCCAAATTCATTTAATTTTTCCAGACGTGTCTTAAGAAGGTACAGTAAAGTTCTCCTAAGGCATCTTTTTAAAAAAAAAAAACTGACGAATTAAGTAGGAAAACCTCTTAAAAGGGAAGCACCGAAAAGTTGTATTTTATTTATTTTTTAAGAACTTATTACATATGTATGCTGAATTTATGTAAGCAGCAGTCTTATCACATTCTTAACTGCATGTAACCAAGGATTTAATTGTGACTTCCCTCACAGTAATGCCAAGTTTTTGTGTGATTTTGGCATGAGGGTCATTCATAACGCTGTCCACTTTATTTGTTACATTCAGCTTCGTGCATGTGATGAAAGTATCTTGTAATCTTGCGCATTAATATGTGCACTGACAAATTTCTCATCATGTACGTGTATGTGTCATGGTTTCATGTTTGTCATTTGTTTGCATGAGGCAATGCTGCATTGAATACACTTTCAGTTTGTCTGCAGTAAGGCATACACTATTGTGTTCTTATTAATTGCCGCTCACCCTTGTCCTTGATGATAAAAATTATAATAGCTTAAGGGCTCAGGATTATATAATGTAATATATTCCATCTATACACAACTATATAATCAGTTTAGTGATATTGTATATACTCGGATTACATTATGGCAACATGTTTCGACTGTGTATGACCATAATGTTCCCTACCAGTGCTTAATTGGGTCAATGATGTAATTTACTATGTAGACTAGACCAAACATTTTTTAAGCTTTATGTAACATAAACCAACAAATGCACGTCTCAAATTAATGTTTTTAATTCAGTTCTTGGTATCTTCTAAATGTTTTGAACATCATGTGTTCTTCATCTTCAGGAAGACCATTTGTACATGCAGATTTTTATGGTATGTTTTTCATGCATTTATATAAGCAGTCTAGCAGGTGGAAGGATGTGCTCGATACTAAGGTCTAGTAATATTGTATTTACCAAAAACTCTTCATGAATAAAATGAAAGAATAGTTTTCTAATGTGCCTGGAGAGAGATTAAGGTTCAGATTCCTTGCAGGAATTATACAAAGTAAAGCAATATCTGATAGTTGTATATTGTGTTAATTTACAGAGCCAGTCCTTGTCAAGCAGATTTACAGGCGAGGAGGTGTGGATATGATTCGACTGGGCGACAAAGTATTGGAGCATTCTCCTAACTTCCGGTTCTACATCACAACACGGTTATGCAACCCCCACTACCTTCCTGAAATTGCAATGAAGGTAAGTTTGTTTGCAGATTGGAAAATTTAGCAGTTAGAACTGAAAATTTCCAGTGACTAACCAGTGTGCAAGTCACTGCAGTGATTGCCTTTGTAGCTGGGATTTAATAAACCTGAACTTTTACCTGTCTTAACCAAATACTTGTAGTGGGTTCGTGTTGTTATTATTGTGCCAGGTAATAAATTACTGAGGTATTTTGTTTATTTATGTCATAGCTAATGTATCTTATAAGTAGAAACACATTAAGGAATTACCACTGTATGCTGCATAATATCCCATAACAGTGCACATCTCATTGTACATTGAAATCTGTCTTAAAGTTGCTTTGAAGAGCAGTGGTTTTGAATTCTGAAGTGAGGGAAATCTTGAACTGTGATTATTCTTGTGGGGTTGGGGGAGAGGGGGGTTTCAGTTTTTCACATTATCTATTTACTTGTTAAATTGAGTGTAGAGGCTCACATGGGTGGTAACACTCTTGTGCTACAATCTTACCTACACAAATTTGACACTGTTCATAAGGAATAGGAGGGTGACGCTTCTCTTTGACCTCTGCACATGTCCCAACCTGCCCCACAGACAGGGCAAGTTGGCGTGTGGTAAAAATACATGGAAAATCAAGGTACTAAATTTCAACACAACTGAAGTCTACAGTTCTCAAAAGCTCCATTATTATCAAAAAAGTGGAACTATTCATGGTCGCACTGTCACGTTTAGCCATAACCAAACTCTAAACACAAAACATTTATACAGCAGTGGAAAAATACTAAGATGGGAAAAATAAAACTGCAATCCATGCTTCAATCATAGCTCACAAAGCACAATTGCTTGCTAACTGCTCTCTGGTGAAACTATTGAGAATACAAATTGCTAGGTGTTGTTACCCAGCACTGTCATTGGGAGTTACAGCCCTCATGCCATCTTAACCCCTGTAGCCAACTGGACCCCTCTCCCTACTGAAACTGGACATTAAATGAAAAGAAACTCTGAAAGCACATAACTCGAAATGGAGTTTTAATATAAATTAAAATTAACCTATTTCCAGCAGGATGTGTGGAACCACAAGCATTTGACTGAAACAAAATAATAAAGAGTGAAGAAATATATTTCTTTCCCAGTTTTATGTTCGTTGGGTAAAGTTATTGCTATGTGACAGTAAGCACCATACCATGAAGACATGTGTAAGAATACAAATATAGCTGCTCATATTTTAACCACAGCACTAGAGGGAGGTGGGTGATTATATTTATGCCCTGATCATCTTACACCCAGAATACAACACTGGCACTCATTTGATAGGAGGCTTAGTGGGCACCAGAACTGGTCTCATTGTTATGAAGATGAGAAAACCTGTGCCACTGCCAAAAGCCTTATGTGTGATTAATATGCAGGTGGCTCCTGGCCTTTGTTTTAAACCCTGTTTTTTCCCAGAGAGAGAAGGCATAAATCAAAAGTGGTGCCTCTTTAAGAAATACTGGAATAGGCAGGGGTTAGGAGGAATCACACCAAAACAGCCTGTTCATGTGCAGTGTATATACATGTACTTACTCTATTAGTATTGTGTTACTGATATGAATATAGAAACAAACAATGGGAAAAGAGTTGTAAACAACTTTTTTTCACTTGTCATGGTTCGTAGATGCATATCAGTGTCACGTATTTTGTCATGATTAAATTCAGTCTCACAGACTTTAAAAGTGAGTAACTTTATTACCACTTTTAACATTATTCTTGTTGTTATTCATCTTCATGTTAGTTCTGTCTCCCCTCACTTGAGTGTTACAGTAGCATTTGTAGGTAGAAAAAAAGATATCCATGAAGGCTGCACTATAATTGGCCAGGCAATAGAGAGGAGTGACTTCAGGATCAAAAACAAAATATATTTACACAAATATACACTATCAAAAACATACTAAATCAGTTTAACTTCAAAAAACAAATACACAAAATACTTCAGGCAATCCACTGATTAATCCACAAGAAAATGAAATCTACCAAAGACCTTACTTGCCCATAGATAGATGTAGCCTCGGGAGGAGCCAACGGCTGACTGGCCAACTCTCAGCCAAACCGAATTTTGAAACGCCAAGGTCCTAACAGTATTGATATTCAACCCACAGGCTCACCAGTCAACCACGGACTGGTCCGCCCATCCAAAGAGAACCCAAAATCAGGTAGAAGGGGTTGAGATTCAAGGGCAGTTAAGGATGGGGAATGAGGTTTTCCATTGCAGGCAGGAGTGTGAACAAGCCACGCGGTTCAAGGCAATTACAGAAAACACAGAATATCAGTCTGAAATGACCCTGAGTGCACAGCGTCTGACAGAATTGAGAGTGAATGCACTCTGTGCCAGTTTTGTTCTATGTTACGTGCTTCAGACACTCTTGACAGTGTCCTAGTGCACAGCCAATCAAAGGACTTTAAACCAAACATGACAGGGCATGAAATGAGAGTAGTGTAAATTGGCAGTGGGCGTTAAAGCAAGAGAGCATAAAACAAATGGGCATAGAATGAGGTCTTCCTGTACTCACCTGTGAGTGTTAGTGAAAGTATGTGTGTATGTGTTTGTTAATTTCGAGATTTATAATCTCTTCAGTTCTCTAACATAGGGATACAAAAGTCATGCAGGCATTGACCCAGAATTTTGTGTGTTGAACAGGTAACTCTACTAAACTTCATGATTACCCCACAAGGACTTGAGGACCAGCTGTTAAGCATTGTAGTGGGAAAAGAGCGACCTGATCTAGAAGAGAAAAAGAATGAACTCATAATTGAAAGTGTCAGTAACAAGAAGCTGCTCAAGGATATCGAAGATAAAATTCTGGAAATTCTGTCTACATCTAAGAGAAATATACTAGAGGATGAAACGGCAATACAGATCTTGTCTTCATCAAAGGTGAGTGTGCTGTAATTGAGTTAACTTGAATTGAAATAATATTTTATTTAGTACTTTTCAATCAAGCAAAGTTACAGAACAAAGACTACATCCTTGTTTTGTTAGTATACCACAGGTTCATTTACAGAATAAGGTAACAGACAGTCTGTGGAACATTTAATTATTGGATGTATGATCAACATGGCTAATACTACTATCAAAAATGTGTGTGCTAGCAAGACTTTATCGCAATCTGTTTTGAACATTGTTTGTTGGATACACAAACCAGTGAAATATCTTGACACATCTCCATTACTTGATGAAGCCATATGTTTTGGAATCCAGAACTTGTTGTGGTTGTTTCATTTCAGTTCTAACAGTGGACCGACTCCTTTAATAAACTGAGTTTAATGTTGAAGTAACCCTGTTGTTACATTTTTTCTTGGGTTTTATAAAACACCTTGAACATGGCCACATCATGAATGGGCATAAAAAGCAAGCCACCTCAACATCTAGAAACTGAACATAATAAAAAAGTGGATGGTCGGTTTTCCAAACGTCCGTTGCACCAAAATCACTTGAGAACTAGTTAGTCATTCCAGTGAAAAAGGTTACTAATGAAATGCTTGTTCAGATACAGATGAGAATGCATTAAAACTACTGAAAATTACACAAATTCAGCATACATGTGTAATAATTTCTTAAAAAATTAGAAGTATAAGGTTTGTAATAGGTTTCCTGATTAATAAGTCAAATGTTTTTGGGTGTTATCAGAAACATCTTAAGAATGTTTGATGGTATTGTGGAATTTGTAATAAGATATGATTAAATGTTCTTGTTTTGATTATTTAGCTGTTGTCTGAGGAGATTCAAGCCAAGCAGGAACTAGCTGCACGGATGGAGAAGGAAATTGATGGGGCCAGAAATGAATATAAGCCCGTGTCCCAACATTCATCTGTATTATTTTTCTGCATTTCTGAATTGGCAAACATAGAGCCCATCTATCAGTATTCCCTAACATGGTTCTTACGTCTTTACAGCCAAGTAAGTTGTGCAGGGAATGGGGTATTAGAATTATGCCTTGTCACTAATGTAGACAGCTGAGACACTCTCTGTATCTGGGAGGCAATGTAGGTGATTTAGATACAAGGTACATCATCCATCTGTCATATCTGTACCCTTGGAAGAATGAATATCACAAACCCAGGAATATGTAAAAGAGATTTTCAGAATAAAGATTAACAGTTACAAAAACATAAGGGTGTAATGAATAAATGTATGAAGAAACTTAATCTATTGAAGAGCAAATCAGGTCATACTGCAGCAAAAGCTTCTTCTGCCACCTGTGAATTAATATTTCTCCAGCTGACAGGATTGGGCCCAGTGGTAATGCTGCTGGCATGTATTTTGAAGGTACCTGATTTGAATCTTGACTGTGAATTCAAGCAGCCTAATGAATGTTATTCTTGATTTTTCTCAGTCCTTCCAGACAAATACCAGGGTACTACTATAAATTATGTCATTATTCTTTGTTACCCACTCAGTTAGTGCCATATAGTCTGAGGTACTGACAGTTTTGTTACATAAAAAACTTGTGAGTGAAAAATATGTTCCTATGCTCCATTCCCATGTGACTTTTAACTCTGTTATTTGCACAATAAATGTTAGAACTATTATATATCAGTGGTGGTGGTGTCATAAACTTAAGAAACTAACACCTCAGTTCATTATTTGTTTCCTTATTTCCTTATCTAGATAATTCCTTATTGCATCCCATCTTTCATTTTCAATTGTTGTTTCTTTTTGTTTTAGTCAATCAGTAGCAGTGCAAAGTCTCCTATGCTGAGTGAACGGCTGGAGAATATCAACAACCACTTCACTGATAGCATTTATAGAAATGTATGCAGATCTCTTTTTGAAAAGGATAAACTTGTGTTTTCCTTTGTACTGTGCATAGGAATTCTTCGTGCAAAGGTAAGGCATATTGACATGATTAATTTAATGTTTAGTAACTTCCAGTTTCTGTTTTTCACTTTTAGTAAGTGACAGAATAAGAATATTATGTCAGATGTGGATATATCGATATTAAATTCACAGTGTAATACTGAGCATTAGAATTCAATTTTGAAGGTGAGGGAACTGTGGGACATCTTTGAACACGATAGTTAAAAATAGAGCTAAATATATTAGAACAGTGAGGAAAGAGCTGACAATAAATTAAAGATCAAAGATTAGGCAGATACAGTAGACAAGACTGTAGGTTTTTTGTCTAGGAACTCATACAAAATGGAAATCATGCTAAAAGAAGAAGAAAATGTGAGCTAGTACATCATAGGAGGATTGTGTGTACAGACTACTTGTATGAAACAGATCTATGGTTTAATGAGGGAGAAGTTATTCGTAAAGCTGTAGTCTGTTTTCTTCTGTATCAGTAAGTCACAAATGGCCAGTAGTCCACAGATGTTAATAATTATTCCCGACTATATAGTAGATGGACTGATGGACTGATGTTCCTGTTTTGTAACAGCTGTGAATAAGGCACACTTTTTGTTCTTGGTTTTGGGTTTATTATCAAATAGCTCACATTATAGGACCATGTCTAAGCATCAGAGTATATGTAGAACTTGAACGGCTATTCACAAAATTGTGTGAAATGCTGAAATCTGCTTTCAGAGAATACACTCCTTTGAGGTCTTTGCTCTTCTGGGATACTATGCAGCATAGATTGGTAGTTGGTTCCCAATGTTTTGGAACATCCTATCAGTCCTACCAGTCCAATTTTGGAACTATGGGATATCCCAAAACTTTGGTAACTAACTACCAATCTATGTTACTGTAACATTCCAGAGGTACAAAGACCTCATTAGCACCGTGACGGCAGCTTGAAATCATGCAAGACACTCCTAGCCCTGCTATTTTATGAGTTGTTTGTCAATTTAAAATGTATGGAATTTTTATGAAGACTGACTATGTTGGAGAATGCTTCATGAGGTACAGTATTCAACTAGTTTCTCTGTAGCTCATTCACCAAGTAGACCCTGATTTTTTTTGTGCCCAAATTAAAAAACATGCAAAAAAAGAGAGAGAAATTATGGCAGTTACCAGAAATAATTCAAAGTTGGCATGGAAACTGAATACCATTATTAAAGGAAAGTACCAGCAGTGCTTTATTGTGAGTGGCAAGACTACGTGAGTCATTGTGTTAAGGAAGGAGTAAAAAAAAGTGAAGTCTTCCTGGATGTTACACAACATAAACAGGATTCTGGGGGCAATTCACTTGTATGCAAGATCAGTACATATTTACAAGTCCTCAGAGCGCAAGTTTGCAGGAGACTTCCTTATCAACAGTACCAGTGTCAAAGTGTCACATCTTGCAAGGAACAAAATACTGTATGATTAAGAGGCGGGCGGGCGGGCGGGCGGGCGGGTGGGTGGGTGGGCGGGTGGGTGGGCAGGCAGGGTATTGCTACAGTATTATGTTAAAATACGAAACACTGTTGTCAGTGAAATGAGTATGTAGCATGTTTATGAATCTAAAATAAAATTAGTTTGGTATTGTTTATAAGTTTTTGATTCATGTTTATCCATGTTTAGGCATTATAAAACTTTTCTTTCCCTTTTTTCCAGAAAAAAATTAATGAGGATGAGTGGACATTCCTTCTTACCGGAGGCACAGGACTGGAAAATACATACCCAAACCCTGCACCTTCTTGGTTGTCAGATAATTCCTGGTCTGAAGTTGTTCATGCATCTAATCTGAAAATGTGAGCAGTCTATGCAGTTTGACTGTAACTTGCTGATATACTTTTTATTGTGATTTGATAATTCATTTTATTCCAAAAGCTGATTAATTTGCTGTTTACTCCATGGGATATTTCAAGCATCACTGTTGTAATTTATCTGGCATATAGATTACCCACCAAACACACCTGATCAGTTGACACATGATGTGTGATGGACGTAGCATTGCTAGTCATGTTTTCCCACTATTGTACCATCTATCATTCATATAGATTACCCACCAAACACACCTGATCAGTTGACACATGATGTGTGATGGCCATAGCATTGCTAGTCATGTTTTGCCACTATTGTACCATCTATCATTCCTATAGATTACCCACCAAACACACCTGATCAGTTGACACATGATGTGTGATGGACGTAGCATTGCTAGTCATGTTTTGCCACTATTGTACCGTCTATCATCCATAGAACCAATCTCTCTATTTGTCACTTAAAATGTGGTACAAGTTAAACAACTCATAGTTTAAAAAATTATAAATTTATCACATTATTGCTGTGTTAGTAAACTGTACTGTCCTTCTTTACTCTTTTCATGTTGTATCAGCTGGCGACACTGAGTATCTGTGGGTTTGAATAATGAAAGTAAAATTCTGTTTCTGTTTTTTCAGGCTAAAGGAACTGAAATCATCAGTGGAGACCAATGTTAGTGCTTGGAAGGCATATTATGATGCTTTCAGTCCTCAAGACACCAAGTGTCCTGCGCCTCTTGACATAATTCAGGATCTAAGCCTACTTGTTGTGTTACGTTGTATACGTCCAGATAAGCTTGTGCCTGCTGTTAAGGTACTTGATTTTTGTAGTCTGTTATAATTTAAAATAAAGAAACGCGAAAGTCCTTGAATATCCATTAGGTATTCAGTTGTGTGCTACACCATGGATTTAACTAATAAGTTAAACAGTATAATGTTTTAAAATGAGCCATCCTGTTGTGTGTAATAATACAGTGGTATTTATTACCATCTAAAAACACAACACGTATTATCAACAACTTGACAAAAGATTGTCAAGTTGTTGTGTTTTTAGATGGTAATAAATACCACTTCATAAACAGTATATGGTGTATAATTTATAAAATTTAGAACAAAAAGGATGGGATGTACATTGGATGGTTAAAATTCTGCCACCTGTACCAGGGCCTTCAGTCTCTGTCTTCTAATTAATGATCCTTAAGTACATTATTTACTCTTGGTACATTTTTGGCCTTATTACCATATTTACTCAAATGCAAGACAAAGTTTTTTCCTTAACTTTGGTGCTTAAATGTTTGAAGTCATTTTAAGTTTGCATGTGAAGCACCAAACTGGAACATGCCAAACCAGGTTACTCTGAACTGGACTATGAAGTGCCAAACCATGGCCTGCATCACCAAATTGTCATAGGATGTCTGCACTGTTGTGAGATATTATGCAGCATAGAATGGTAGTTCTTTACCGACAGTTGTTACAACTTGTCCCATCTTCAAGGATCAAGAAATCCAAAACAGAGAACATTGCATGACCGAAGTTAAGTGACATGATCTTCTTTGTTTGGGGCTTGGTCCATCATCTTGTTTCTTAAAGAAGCAAATGTTTCAGAAGCTGGCTGTTTTTTAATCAGGCAAAAAAGAACCTAACCTGGTTCACCCACTAAACTGAGTTATCCTCAATCAATGGGCACCATAGAAACAGTAAGTTGTTAAAATATTTACCTGAGAACAAGTGTAGTCCAAAGATAGTAACAGGAAAATGGCTATTGAAAAATAAAGAATTAACTACAAGGCTCAAAAATAAAACTGGACCAATTCACAAATTAAAATCCCTAAAAAGTGTCATGAACTCAGACTGATCAGACCACAGACATGATACAAAATCCAGAACACATATATTTAAATTCTTAACACCACTATTACCATCTGTGAAGGAAACTGTGACCTCAGTGGTTTCATAAGAGTCCATAAACAAAGAAATAATATTGTAGTATTTAGCCAGTGTGGATAATAATGGTGTGGTAGTGCATCTCATCAGAAGAAATTGGAAGGGGTTTTAAGAAGGGCTGTATATCTCATGCAGTGGATGGGAATGATGATGAAATGTGGAATGGCTGGAAGAGGATGGGGATGTTAGGAGTGAGTGTTAGAAGATGAAGGCAGTGACTGTGGAGATGGAGGAAGTGACACTGATTGGTAAAGGGAGATAGAATCTGACATGCTGTGTATATTAACCTTTAGAGCTCGTGCGTCCTACCCTTTAGGACGGCATTTAAATACCTCCGCGGTCTCTCACGGTACGAGCGTCCTACCCTCTAGGACAGCCACAGCCTCAGCCATTTAAATAATTCGCTCTCAAAATATTTAGGGAGATTTCATAGATGTTTTTCCAGCTTCATGCTCTGACTGATCTACTGGTTGAGAGAAAACCACATGTATCCATTTTTTCTATGAGGCTGTTTGTACACAGGCAGTAAGTTTGTAGTGGCGA
>Ga0123352_10018350_pt1 | contig 11153 bp, 14 predicted proteins | sample TergutLab28metaG_FD_89700 | JGI IMG/M metagenome (GOLD analysis project Ga0123352, IMG submission 89700) | Labiotermes labralis P1 segment gut microbial communities from Petit-Saut dam, French Guiana - Lab288 P1 | ecosystem: Host-associated > Arthropoda: Insects > Digestive system > Gut ... | reverse complement strand
GGGAATGCCTATGAAGGCGGAAATTGAATGTCAGTTTAAAGCGGCGCAAGCCACGCCGCCGCCGTGGATAATAGTGTGGCAAATGTGATTTATTCCAAGGGAGGAATACAAAAATGAAAAAAATATTAAAACGAATATCAGCGGGATTTTTGGCTGTTATTATGGCAACAATTTCAACAGTGTCATTATCGGCAGAAAGTTTTATTGCAGATGACAATCACAATGTATTTCGCATAGACTGTTGTTCTTATGAACAAGAGGGCTTTGATTTTTCTGATTATCGCATTGCTATTCCACAATCGGCTCTTGGACAAATTTCAGACCTAATTGCTGACTTAGTAAGTGCAGAGTTAAGCGTAGAAGAAATTTTTGCTGAGATTGAACTGCGTTTTCAGAATGATGTTTCAATCGAAGGAAGGTCTATGATTATTTGCAATCTTCAAGGTCATATGTGGGGAAGCCCAGAGTTAATGTTCCCGACAGGCGGCGAATGGCATCCGTGTCTTATGGGCATAATGGGCAGTTGTGCTGTTCAATATTTTGCATCTATATCGTGCAGACGAAATCCTTGTCCTGCAATGGAATTAACAGTTGTTGATAGATGGATGTCTTGCTTTGGTGTTCGATAATAGTAAATACGGAGGGATAGTCTATGTTCAAAAAATCAAGCATTATGATAGCGTCCGCATTTGTTTTTGTTGCTATCGCTGGTGTAATTGTGTTTGCAAGTCTTAATCCGCAAGGCAAAGATGGCTTTTATACCGCAAGCGATGCTGGTTATCAATTTCATTTAAACGAAACACTTCAAATGATTGATAGGGCTTTGGACGAAGATAATCCTGTTAGAGTTGCGCTTATTTTGCCATTGTTATTAAAGACTAATCCGCATTTTGAAGATGGAACATTTTCAACATTCGACGAAAAAGAAGCTGGAAAATTTTTAACTGATATGGTTAATAATTTTTCATATGGCATAATTAAAAGTGTTGAAGTTAGACATATTTATATGCAAAATCATAACAATGTTGATGGTGTATTTATTAATGACGGTTCACTTCCTCAAACTTACCACGGCTTACCTTTACAAGATATGACTTTGGATATGTTTTGGGGCTTGATGGTTGTATGCGATGTTGTTCCAGGCAGACATTATCACATAATTTTTCATCCAAACAATTAATGAGGTGATATTTTGAGTAAAAAAATCATAATTTTTGCGGCATTGTTTTTCGTTGCTTTGGTTTCGTTTGTTGCTGTTGCTTGGGCAATGTCGTATTTTAACAACAATTTCTACAGGACGGCAAGATGTCCACAATGTCAAGAAAATGCCCAATACCTTGCCGACGCAGGACTTTGGTTGCCGCAAATATCTTTTGATTATGTGGATTTAGAACCAAGAGAGCGTAAATATTTCACTGCGGAAACTACTGATGAAATGATTGCTCAACTTAGAGAAATATTGCCTTGGTTATGTGAAGATTGTGCGTATATACGTGCAAAGTTCCACTTAATGTCACCAGATGACCCGCAATGGATTGAATATTCAAAAAAGGTTAGAGAACTGCCTCATAATGTTCGAGTGCGGTTTTGATACAAGATAAAATAACATAAAAATCCCTCTTTCGAGGGATTTTTATTTTTATTGAAAAGAGATTGAATGTTTTTTCATATCTACATTGCCATTTAGCGTGAAAGTAATGCCTTCTTCCTCAAGAAGATTTCGGCGCATTTCGGCGTATATGTCAAAGCCTGTTATTTCGCCGTTTGCCTTTACTACACGTTGCCACGGTAGATGCTCTGGGCATTTTGCCATTGCCCAGCCCACTTGGCGGCTGGCGCGTGGATTGCCTAGTGCACGGGCAATTTCGCCGTATGAAACAACCTTGCCAAGTGGTATTTGCTCGACAAGGTTATAAACTTTTTGATTGAAAGTTAGATTCTCCATACTACTTTGCCATATGTTGAATAAGGTCTACTACTTTGCAAGAATAACCCCACTCATTATCATACCAAGACACTAATTTTACGAAAGTGTCATTTAACATAATACCAGCTTTTGCATCAAAAATACTTGTGCAACATTCGCCGATAAAATCGCTTGAAACTACGTCATCTTCAGTGTAAGCAAGTATGCCTTTAAGCTCACCTTCTGCGGCGGCTTTTACGGTTGCTTTAATATCATCATAGGTGGTTGATTTTTCTAATTTAATAGTAAGGTCAACGACAGATACATTAAGGGTTGGTACACGGAAAGCCATACCGGTTAATTTGCCGTTAAGGTCTGGAATGACTTTACCAACAGCCTTTGCCGCACCTGTTGAAGATGGGATGATATTGCCACCAGCGGCACGACCGCCGCGCCAGTCTTTGCCACTTGGTCCGTCAACGGTTTTTTGGGTTGCGGTTACAGCGTGAACGGTAGTCATCAAACCTTCCAAAATGCCGTATTTATCGTGCATAACCTTTGCCAAAGGTGCAAGGCAGTTTGTTGTGCAAGATGCATTTGAAACTATGTCAGCACCATTGTATTCATTATGATTAACACCCATAACATACATAGGAGCGTCAGCAGAAGGTGCAGATATTACAACTTTTTTTGCGCCGCCTTTAAGGTGAGCGGAAGCCGTATCGATTGTTGTAAAAACACCTGTGGATTCTACAATATAATCCGCACCGCATTTACCCCAAGGGATTTCCGCAGGGTCACGCTGTGCGTGAACACAAATTTCTTTTCCATTTACAATCAATTTGCCGTCTGCTGTGGACACTTCGCCGTCAAAACGCCCGTGGACAGTGTCATATTTAAGCATATAAACCATATAATCAAGGTCGATAAAAGGGTCGTTAATTGCCACAACCTGTACATTATCACGCTTGATGGCAGAGCGGAACACAAGACGACCAATGCGTCCAAAGCCGTTAATGCCGATTTTTACCATAGAGAACTCCTCCTAATTTGTATAAAATTTATATAAAATATTTGTTGCCACATATGATATTTATTTGTTGCATAACGATTGATAAAGTTGCAAATATTGCTTTGCAGAATTTTGCCAGCTAAAATCTGCCATCATAGCATTTTTTTGGGCGTTTCGATAATGTTTATGATTATGGTATAGCGAAAGAGCTTCATCGGTTGCCCAAATTAAAGCATTTGCGTCATAATCATAAAAGGATATACCATTTCCTGTTTTTGCGTCATAATTATAGTGAGCCACAGTATCAGCCAAACCGCCAGTATGGCGCACAACGGGTACTGCACCATAACGCATTGCTATCAATTGACCCAAACCGCAAGGCTCAAAAAGCGAGGGCATAAGAAAAAAGTCGGCGGCGGCATAAAATTGATGTGCTTTACCTATGTCAAATTTAATGTTAGCGGATAGTTTATGCGAGTGATAGTATGCCATACGCTCGAACATTTGTTCATAATGGTTATGCCCATTGCCCAGCACAATTATTTGCATATCACGATGGTTCATAAATGTGTCCATTGCGTCGGCGATAAGGTCAATGCCTTTTTGTTCTACAAGACGTGAAATTATGGCAAAGATTGGTATGTTTGGATTAATAGGCAAACCCAGCATTTGTTGCACATATGCCTTACAGGCGGTTTTGCCCGTCATATTATCTACAGAATAATGCGATGTAAGGTGAGGTGATTGCTCCGGCGAGTTTTCTTCATAATCTATGCCGTTTAATATGCCCGCCAACTGATGGTTGCGGCTTGAAAGCAACCCTTGCAACCCATAGCCATATTCGGGCGTTTGAATTTGTCTGGCATATGTAGGGCTAACGGTTGTGATAAAATCGCTATATGTCAAACCCGCCTTCATAAAATTAGCATTGCCATAAAACTCCATTTTATCAGGGACAAAATAGCCATAATTAAGGTCTATTTGTGGCAACACATTGGCGGGAAAAACGCCTTGATACTGCAAATTGTGTATCGTAAATACCGATTTTATATTTTTATAAGCAGCAAAATGCGAAAAAACATCTTTTAAATAAATACAGCCGGGTCCCGTCTGCCAGTCGTGAAAATGCACAATATCCGGTATAAAATCAATTATGGGCAACAATTGCAATGCCGCCTTTGCAAAGAAGGCAAAACGCTCAAAATCATCACCATAACCATATATATTTTCACGATAAAAATAATGGTCGTTCGCTACAAAAAATACTTCATTATTTAACGTCAAAATATCTGCAACAGGTTTGCGCCAATCAAGATGGACTTCATATGACGTTACATATTGCAAATCATCCTTAGAAATATTACCATATTTAGGCAAAACAACACGAACATCTGCATCTAAAGCACGCAAAACACGGGGCAAAGACCCCGTAACATCACCAAGACCACCGCTTTTAATAAACGGTGCTACCTCGGATGCTATAAAAAGTATTTTTAGATTGTTTGACAATTTAATCATCCTTAGTAGTTTTATAATTCACGGCGGTGTTGCAAGGCTCGCAACAGGGTTATGGAATCTATATGTTCCAAATCGCCGCCAACAGGCACACCGTGGGCAATGCGGCTAACACGCACACCAAGCGGTTTTAATAGTTTGGATAAATACATTGCGGTGGCTTCGCCTTCGATATTGGGGTTTGTAGCAATTATTATTTCGGTGATATTATCATCTTCAAGGCGAGTCAAAAGTTCTTTAATGCGCAAATCGGCGGGAGATACGCCATCCATTGGAGAAATTGAGCCGTGTAAAATATGATACAACCCGTTATATTCCTTCGTTTTCTCATATGCCGCCATATCTTGCGGATTTTCTACCACCATTATCGTTGTGTTATCACGGCGAGAATTACTGCATATATAACAAACTTCTTTATCAGTAAGATTATAGCAAAACTTGCAATATTTAGCTGTTTTTTTGGCATCTAAAATTGCACCTGCCAAACCTTCAGCTTTTGCAGGTGGTGAATTTAAAATATAAAATGCCATACGGCTTGCAGATTTAAGACCTACACCTGGCAGACGTGAAAACTCTTCAATAAGCCGCTGCACGGGGTTGCCATAATAATTCACCTAAAACATTCCCCCAAGACCGCCCATACCTGGCGGCATAAACTTACCCATCTCTTTTTGCGACATTTCGTCAGCTTGGCGCAGTGCTTCATTAACGGCAGAAATTAACAAATCTTGCAACATTTCGACATCTTCGGGGTCAACCGCCGATGGGTCAATTGTCAACTCTTTAATCTCCTTTTTGCCTGTTATTACAATTTTAACTACACCGCCGCCAGCCGAAACCTCCAGCGTTTTATTTTCCAAATCTGCTTGCGCTTCTTCCATTTGCTTTTGCATCTTTTGTGCTTGTTTCATTAATTGATTCATATTAGGTGGCATACCGCCGAAACCTTTTGGCATATTAATATCCTCCATATTTGCAATTCTTTCTGTCATTATAACATATAATGGGATTACAGGTCAAGCCCGCAATGATAAAATCAATAAATAAAAATGGGCAACCTCGGTCGCCCATTTTTATTTATGTTACTTTTTATTGTCAATCTAAATAAGCACGCCATTGTACAACATAATTAATTGTTAACGCCAGGCTTCTCCCATACGATGCACTGTTCCTCTGTAGTTGGCGTATACGTTGTATAGTATAATAGTGCCAGAAGCATTACGCACAACACCTATTTGAACATCAAAAACCGGAAGCACACCAAAATAATTGACATTTCCAATAAATAAGTTCCAAGGCATACTGCTACTCCAAGCATTATTAAAAAGAAGGGTGGCAACATTGTCGTGAGGACTTGAACCAAATAGCAATAATCCAGTAGTTACAAAGTGACTAGAATTAATTTCAGAATTTGCCAACAAAAGGCTTTCGTCAAAGTCGGCAAACAACGAAAAGCTGTCATCAATCGTAATGTCGTACAAGAACGTCATTGTTTCAAAACCTGCAAAGACTTGTGAAACGTCATCGTTATTTAAGGTTAAGGTGGTTTCGCTTATTGTTATTTCATAAGCGGGCATTATTTGTTCATCAAAGAACACCTCCGCAGAAATGGGGAGAACGACCGCAAACACCATCAAAAATGCCAAAAACCCTACAAACAATGTTCTTTTTGTATTACGCATATAAATTCATCCTTTCGCATTTTTAAAAAATTCACACTATTATTGGATGATAATCCCATCCATCTTTAGCTTACTCATTGTTGCGCATCACAGTATCGCGGAGCCACCACTGAACTTGACCAGATAGGTCAATAATAAAATCGGATCGAAGCCAAGCGCCAGTTTGTGAATTAAAGTGCCTAATTTCAGTAACATTTGAGGTTGTTAGTATGCCGCTATAAACACGGTCGTTGGTTGTTCTGTTGTAAGGTTGCCATTGTTGCCACGCAAGCGAAACTACATCAGGTATTGCGGATTGCTGGTGTGCTGATAAAAAGGGTATATTAAATATCGACCTAGTAACCCATCCGCTAGTTGCCCTAACTTCTAAATTTTCAAGTTCTAGCAGATACTCAAGTTCGCTCAGTTCTAAATCTAGTCTAGAAAAATTGAACATAAATCCAGCATCTAAAGGCATATTTATCGGCGTATGCTCAATTATAGTAATAAAAGACTCTACATCGTTTGCAAATAAATCGTCTTGCTCTGCTAAAATATTCGCTACAAATGTAGTATGTCCAATGACTGGATTTGACCCTATCGCCTGCATAGGTGCGACCATAGCAAACACCATTACGAAAGCCAAAAGACCAGCAAACAATGTTCTTTTTGTATTACGCATATGTATTCCTCCCTTGGAATAAATCACATTTGCCACACTATTATCCACGGCGGCGGCGTGGCTTGCGCCGCTTTAAACTGACATTCAATTTCCGCCTTCATAGGCATTCCCCCTCTCATACTTTCCACAACTTACACTAAATAGAATATAATGGAACATTTTTATTATATATATAATGTCAAGTAGTTTTTGAAATTTTTTTGATAATTTATTTTTGTTGCAACAATGTTAAAATGAAACATAATTATAAGATAGACCCCGCTTAACAAAAATAAGGGCGACCATCGGCCGCCCGCTATTGTAATTATTTATGATTGAAAAAGCCGCACAATATCATTATAAGCCACCAAAACAAACAAACCCATCATCAATGCAAAACCTGCTAAATGAATTTTGCCTTCCATTTCAGGATTTAACGGTTTGCGACGTATTGCTTCAATGCCCAAGAAAACCAAGCGACCACCATCAAGGGCTGGTATCGGCAACAAATTAAGCACGCCAAGCGATACAGATAAAAACATTGTAAAATGCATACCCGTCCAAAAAGTAGCGGCAAAACCGTGGTTTGTGGCGACCTCTGTCATCTCGCCACCCACAACATCAACCATCCCTATTGGTCCCATAAGTTCACTAATACCGTGGGTAAAAAGCCGACCAATGGCCGTAAACGTGGCTCTGACAATAAAAGAAAGATTTTGCGCACCAACGGCAACACTTTCAAAAAAACCAACTTCACGATATATCTCTGTACCAACAAGTCCAGCAGGGACACTTGCAAAAGCACCAACGGCGTTAAGCATACCAAAACCAAGCAACCAGTTTTCGCTTTCTTCGTGTTGTATTGGGCGTACAGATAATGTATGTGTTGCGCCATCACGGTCTACAGTAACGCTCATCGGCGAGCCATCCGCACGCAACATCGCAAGCGTCAAATCGCCACGCACATTTACACTTCGTCCGTTAACAGATGTTATACGGTCACCTATTTGTGCGCCTGCGGCTTGCATTGGCGAATTTTCGCCTGTAAAATTCACCACGGTTGGCTCGGCATAGGTTGTAAAAAGTGACATAATGATTGCGATAATAAGGGCAAGGGCAAAATTCATAACAGACCCTCCAGCCATTACCAAAACCCGCCATCCAATGGGTTTGCGATTTAAAGAGCGTTCGTTTACATTTCCTTCCTCGTCCTCATCTTCACCAAGCATACGGCAAGAACCACCTAACGGCAAGGCTTTAAGGGAATATATTGTTTCGCCGCGTTTAAATTTTAATATACGTGGACCCATACCTATAGAAAATTCTTCAACCTGTATACCGGCACGGCGTGCCGCCCAAAAGTGACCCAGTTCGTGAACCAGAACAATTATTGTAAAAATTAGTAAAACAAATAATATGTTCATTTATTGCCTCCTATAACAGTTTTCGCCCAATTTTGGGCGTGCAATATTGCATCTACATCAACAAGCCTACATTCATCAGTATATGCAGACAAGGCGTTTTCTATAATCATTGGGATGTCTGTAAAACCGATTTTTTTATCGAGAAACGCATCAACTGCGGCTTCATTAGCGGCGTTTAAAATTGCGGGGTAAAGCCCACCTTTGCGCAGTACGTCATAGGCAAGGCGTAGACAGGAAAAGTTTACCATATCTGGCGGAGAAAAGTCAAGCGAAAATTGCTTGCTAAAATCCAAACGCCCAAAATTATTGGGTAAGCGTGTAGGATAAGTCAACCCATACTGTATCACAAGACGCATATCAGGTGCACCTAACTGTGCAATAACTTGCCCGTCGTTAAACTCTACCATACTATGCACAATTGATTGTGGGTGGATAACCACATCAATATTATCTTGTGGCACATCAAAAAGCCAACGGGCTTCTATAACTTCCAGCCCCTTGTTCATCATCGTTGCGCTGTCAATGCTTATTTTTTTGCCCATTGACCAATTTGGGTGCGCTAGGGCTTGCTCAACGGTAACATTATGCATTTCTTCAAGGCTTCGTCCTCTAAAAGGCCCTCCGGAAGCTGTAAGCAACAGCCGTTTTGGCTTGTTGTCGTCTAAACATTGGAAAATGGCGGAATGTTCGCTATCCAGCGGCAAAATATCAACATTGTGTTTGCGGGCAAGCGGCATTATTATTTCGCCTGCACAAACAAGGGTTTCTTTGTTGGCGAGGGCTATCGTGTTGCCTGCTTTTATTGCGGCGATGGTTGGCAATAGACCTATTGAGCCCACTAGGGAGTTTACTACTATGCTTGGGCGGCAGGTTGCCGCATCTATGATGCCATCTATGCCGTGGTTTATTTCGCATAGACCACCTATGCGTTTTTTAAGCTCGATTGCGGCGGCTTCGTCGTACATAACGGCTAGTTTTGGGGAAAATTCACGAATTTGCGCTTCCATTAAATCTACATTAGAATGTGCTGTTAGCGCATAAACCGTCAAGCCTAAACTGCGTACTACATCAAGGGTTTGTGTGCCTATAGAGCCTGTCGAACCTAAAATTACTATATTCTTCATCATAATACCCACCATAAAAATAATAGCGCAAAAGGTGCTACAAATAATATGCTGTCAAAACGGTCTAAAACACCACCGTGTCCAGGTATAATGCCGCCAAAGTCTTTTATGCCCGTGCGGCGTTTTATCGCAGAAGCGGTTAAATCGCCGGCTTGTGCTAAAATTGCCGCAATTGCACCGTATAAAGCAAATAAAATAATATTTGGATTGGTTGTTATCCCGCCGCCGCAAGCGACAACGGGCATAAATGTTGGTATTATGAAAGCGGCAAAAACAGCGCAAAGCACGGCGGCAGTTATTGTTCCACCAACTGCGCCTGAAATTGTTTTGTTAGGTGATAGCTTTGGAACTAGCTTGCGTTTGCCAAAGGCTTTTCCGCAAAAATATGCCCCAGTGTCGCAGCCCCAAGCGGCAATAAAAATAAACCAAGTGTACCATAGCCCGAAAAAGTGACGGACGAAAAACACACAAGATAGTAGTATGAAAACATAAATAAAGCCCACTAAAACCGTAAATATATTTTTGCGCTTAAAAGCACGTAGAAACTCTGCATACCCCAATATGGCAAGCAATCCCAAAGCCGCCGCCAGTGGTATGCCGCCAAAATATATTAACACAATAAAAATCGGCAAACCAATAATGGCGGATATTACACGTTTTTTCATCTTTAAGTTCAGCTTCCTTTTCGTCCGCCAAAGCGTCTTTGGCGTTTGTTATAATGCTCTATTGCTTCATATAAATGACTTATCTTAAAATCTGGCCATAATATAGGGGTTGCGTAAAATTCGCTATACGCCGCTTGCCATAATAAAAAATTAGACAAGCGCATTTCGCCAGATGTGCGTATAATCAGTTCCGGGTCGGGCAGAGGAGCAGTGTCGATATATTCGTTTATATGTCGTTCGCTAATTTCACCCAAAGCCAGCTTGCCTGCGGCAACATCTGCCGCAACAGCCCGTACAGCCCGTACAATATCATCACGACCGCCGTAGTTGATTGCTATATTTAGCAAAATGCCGTTTTTATCTGCTGTCATTTGCTCTAGCATAGCAATGCGCTGTTGCAAATCAACAGAAAGTCGTGAACGGTCGCCAATAACACGCACACGCCCATTACCTTTGTCTGCTTCGTCGATATATTGTTGTATGTATTCGCTAATTAAGCCCATCAAATAAGCTACTTCGCCATCGTCACGTGTCCAATTTTCAGTTGAAAAGGCGTATACTGTAAGAACTTCAAAACCAGCTTCGTTCATACCTTCGACCAATTTGCGCAAGGTCTGTGCACCAGCACGATGCCCCGCTTCACGTTTTAAAAGAAACTTTTTTGCCCAACGTCCATTGCCATCCATAATAATGCCGATGTGACGTGGAAAAGGTGCGCTTACAGCTCTATCGCCCTTACCCATTTGCTTTAACCATTGCGGCGATATTATCAACGACTTTTTGACATTGTTTTTTAAATACTATGCCAGTAAAGCCTTTAAGGTCGCCTTCTTTGCCCCCATCTAATCCTTTTGATGTCCAAGCAGAAATTACAATTTGGTTAGGCGGAAATTCTACTTTAATAAAGGTTTTCATTAAAACAAGACCATCGCCTTTGCTCCATACATTTTCTTCCTCATAATACTTCGCAACAGCATAACCATTTGATTGCAATACTTGCCAAATACTTTGTGAAATTGCCGCTACATCCCCGTTAAACGGTACATTAACAATTGACCTTGCCATAATAATCTCTCCTATTATAATAATGATAAGCAACAACCCTCCAATAGCCACCAGCTGAAACATAAGGTATAATTCAAGGGATGGGTCGAAAAACGCATCTCTCCTCGGGCGGTTGAAAAT
>Ga0123352_10018349_pt1 | contig 11153 bp, 10 predicted proteins | sample TergutLab28metaG_FD_89700 | JGI IMG/M metagenome (GOLD analysis project Ga0123352, IMG submission 89700) | Labiotermes labralis P1 segment gut microbial communities from Petit-Saut dam, French Guiana - Lab288 P1 | ecosystem: Host-associated > Arthropoda: Insects > Digestive system > Gut ... | reverse complement strand
TGGATATAAGCAGACTCTGGCATATGTCGGATATCCGAATAAATGTAGCTACGAATTTAAACGAATTGTACTGCGTATTGTATAAAACGCAGTGTAAGGCTATATAAATGTATGGACGTAAAACTTAAAGAGGGTTCTGATTACATAAATTGTATTTATTATCTTGTTGCAGTTTCATTTCATTTCCATTAAGTATTTTATTGAACAACTTTACGCGAAATATCCCTTCGGTCACCTGAGCCCATTTTACGTTATTCCGCTTTCCTTATGACTTGCAAATAAAGGAAAGAGGGGTTATTGACACAAGTCTGATATGTTCTGTGTATCAGCCTTTAGTTTTGAACCCAACAGTAAATATCCTCGAACTCGGCAGAATCAACACCCTGACGAGGGCGATCTCACAGTTTCACTTTCTGATTAAATTTCATTGCAGATTTCTGAGACATGACCAGCAGCAGCGCACTTCAGTTATTGAGAATACAATGTTGATTACCGATAGATCAGTAAATGATATTCGAATGCTGTGGCAATTCTGTAAGAACGAAAGCGGAGAATATTCGAAATACTGAGAAAACCAACCACAGTTTTACAGTAACCAATATAAGTAACAATTCGAAAAAAGGTCCTTAAAAGTGTGCTTGGTTATTGTGTTACGTCATTCTGTGTTGGCTGTTGTTTCAGATCTGAAAATCAACATTTATGAGGTAGAATTTCAAACTCCCCTTTCTCATACTACGTCAAAATGAAAAACTAATTACAAGACATTTTGTCACATGTTGCTTCTTCAAGACAAGTAAAATCACATCACCTTACTTGGAGTTACTAAGAAACTCAAGGACACGTTCTACGTCTATACGCTTCTCTTACTATACACAGATGACAGTAATCCATTAATGGATTATTTAGCGATGATGTAACAATATCTGTTGTCCTTTTTGCCTCTGAAACCCGTACTTACATAACGGACACTAAACGGTTTCAATGTTCTTCTTTCAAATTCTTTCTTGAAGGGGGCAACTGAAACAAATCCCACAAGCAATCTAGTTCTGACTTTTCGCTGCACTTCGACAGGTTCCAGTATCCCCAGTTAGTAATTACAGTACTTTCAAATACAGTCCACTCGTTAACTGGTCGGTCAATTCGCAACCAATTTGGTACCTTACGAAATTTCTTTGCTCTGCGATTTTGCAAGTATTCCTAGCGGTGTGACTGATACTTCACTTCTTCAGCGATATGACACGACGTCACTGACCACTCGGCTCTCCACATTTCGAGACTACTGCCGACCAACACATGACGTGATATTAAAGTGTAGAAAAATAAAATCTACATGTCCAGGCTAGGCGTTAATTTTCCGTCCAGTTACGAACACAATATGAAAGTCGTTACGAACAATCTCTTTGTGACAAGAACAAAAGCACGAGGAAGCCAGAAATGTTTAACGTATCTTTTGATTGGCGTCGTTTCAACAAGTCACCAAACCGATCATCCAGTGCTATGATAGGGTCGTGTCGGCTAGGTGTATGACAGCCAGGCCAGGACCCGTGCAGACGTCTACACTGCATGTATGGCTCGAGGGCAGGGCACACACCTTAGAAAATGTGGGAAGGAATGAGTGGTTATGCATCAAAGAAACTCAATTACTTACACCGATACAGCATGTTGTGTAATTTGAGGCACAGTTTTGATGTTCTCACAGAGGAGCTGATGAAATTACAGGTTTGCCGGATATGACGTCTTTTACATTGACAAGTGGTTGTCAATGCTTTCGAAGTACTAACTTCCAACCATCTTCAGTTTTGTTACATACAACGATTCGTTCCGATATACACACGGTATATCATTTTTATTATGGACAAGGAGTTTAATTTGCAGCACGTTAAATCATACTTCTTATCCCTCAGTCTTTTGATTTGTTGGCAGCTTTCCATCTGGATTTGTTGCAAGCCATTCTTTTCATTGCGGTATAACTGTCCGCTCCTGTGTTTCTGGCGACTTGCTTTAATTATTTTAGTCGAGGTCTTCCCACTGCTTTTTTCCCCCACTATTGCTCCTTCTAGGATGTTTACTACAAACTCCTTATGCCTAATTATATTCCCTATCCATGAGTGGCGTCTATTTTTTAAAATTTTTAAAAGTAATATTTCTTCTTTCGCCCTTTGAAAAACTCCATCTTCCATTATCCTCTCTGTCCATTTAATTTTTAACATTCTTCTCCAGCCCCTTATTTCAAATGCATTTATGATCATCTCCTCATTTTTTTCTAGGGTCCATGTTTCTGATCCACAAAGAGCAGCACTCCAAATGCAAATTTTATACGTTTCTTTTTCATTTCCAAACTAAAGTTATTTGGTCATAGTAGTTTTTTTTATTATTAAACATAACTTTAGTTTCTTTAATTCGTTGTGCTACATCTTCTTTATTTTTCCAGTCTTCTGTAATTATACTACATAGGTACTTGCATTTTGGTACTTGTTTAGGGCGTTGTCACCCATTTTAATATTAATATTTTCAAAATCTTTGAGGTAAACCATAACTTCTGTTTTTCCTGTTAATTTTAATTTTGTGGTTACTTTTTAAAATATCATCCAAGCTTTCTAATGCGCTTTTTAAATTTATTTCGCCTTGCGCTATAATCGCTATACCATCTGAAAACCGTAGCATCTCTATTCTCACTCCCTTCACCTTAATTCCAGAGCAATATTCTTTGCATTCGTATACAGCTGTTTCTATTTATATATTACATAACAACGGCGATAGGTTGCAGCCTTGCCTCACTCTTTTTCTAATTGTGGCTTCTCTTTTTTTTACTTTCTTTTATTTTTATAGAACTCGTTTGATATTTGTATAATTCTCAAATAGTTCTTCTATCTCTGTAGTCTATTTTTATCTTCTTTAGTGTATTCATCATTACTTTCCCAATTACGTTGTCAAAAGCTTTCAGTAAGTCTACAAAGGCAATACACACCTTTTTGTTTACTGTAAAACGTTCTTCTGCAATGTTTCGCAAACACAAAATAGCTTCGCGTGTGCCTCTATTCTTTCGATAGCCAAATTGGTTTTTCTTCTAGGTTTACATCAATCTTTTTCTCTATTCGTCCCAAAATGATATTTGTTAAAATTTTAGGTGTATGTGTCAAGATACTTACGGTTCGGCATTCTTCACACTTTGTCGATTTACTTTTCTTTGGTTATATTACAATCATATTTTTCTTGAAATCGTCAGAATGTTTTCCTGACGAATACATGTTATTAATAAAACAGCACACAGTACGTTTAGTCTCTTCATCAAGTGCTTGCAGTAACTCTGCTGGTATGTTATATACTCTGTATGCTTTTTTTGATTTCAATTGATTAAATGCACATTCAAATTCTGCCTTTGTTATTGTTGGACCCAGTTCTTCGGGTAATCTCCTGTTTTCTTTCCCATTCTTCAAGTTCTTCTGAATCATTGTATAACTCTTCAATGTATTGTTGCCATCTATCTGCTATTCATCTTCTATAAAAGTTTTTCATTCTTTTGATTCAATAATAGTATAATTTATTTTGTGTTTTCCAAAAACTTTCTAATAGGGTTGTATGACTTTTCAATATTTCCGCTATTAAATTGGTTTTCAATTTCTTCACAGTATTGTCAAAGCCATTCTTCTTTATCTTTCTTAGCTTGTCTATTTATAAGATTTCTACGTCGGTTATATTCACTTTTGTTTTTATTGTGTTTGTGTTTTCTTCTTTGTTCTGTTAGCGTTATGGTTTTTTTTTCAGTTATCCACGGTTTTCTAGGCTGTTGCTTTAATTTCCCCAATGTATCTTTTGCAGCTGTTGTTATTGTATGTTTTAAGTTCTCTCATTGTTGATTTGCATCTGTTGTCTCTGTCTCTATATAGTTCAAATTTTGCTTTATCCTATTATTATAAGTTTCTATTTCGCTTTCTTCCTTTAGTTTGCTAATTGCGCAGGTTTCTATATCTCCTTTTTACGTTGTAATTTATATTTCATGACAACTACGTTTTGTTCAATGTATATATCAGCTCCCGGTAAATTTTCCTTCGTTTTACCTGTATTTTATGTTTCTTTCTAACCATGATTTAGTCTATTTTGTATCGTGCTGTATCACCCGGTTTTACTCATGTGTATCGGCGTCTCTGATGTTGTTGAAAGATGGTGTTTGTAATTAGAAGTTCCTTTTCTTTGCAAAAGTCAATAAGTCTTTGTCCTCTGTTATTTCTAACTCCCAGTCCATATTTTCCGACTGCGTGCCCTTCTTGTCCCTCACCAACTACGGTATTCCAGTCACCTAGGATTATTAAGCTGTCATTTTTGTTCACAGTATCCATTACTCCTTCTAGCTGTTCATATATTTCCTCCACTTCTTCATCTTCATACGCAGAAGTTGGCATGTACTATGTATGTCTGTATGATGAGCAGGTCATTTTCGTCTCTTTTACGTTTAATATGCATAATTCTGTCATTATAAAACTGGTAATTTTTTACCCTTTGTCCCCATTCCTTGGTCAATATTATTCCAACTCCTGTATCGCTGTTTTTGTATCCTCAGTAAATAACTCTGTAATTATCACTCCAAATAACTCCGTAATTGTCGCTACAAAACTCTCCTTCTTCTTTCCATTTAATTTCACTCATTACAACAATATCTATATTCACTCGTTTAATTTCTATCTCTATGTTTTCGAGTTTGCCACATACTTCTAATTACCTTACATTCCATGTTGCGCTTCTATTTACTTCTTTCTTGATGATTCTATCTGATGCTGTCCCCGCCTGGAGATCCGATTGCGGGACTGTTTTTTCTCCGGAAAATATAGTACCAGATGGTTTTATCATAGTACTTTGGTTGCTGCTTTGAGATCATAATGTGGGGGTTTCTCCTTTCCTTCCACATCGAAGGGCGACAGCCGACACGATGGCTCACATCTTCGCCTGTCGGTTTCTGATCTATAGCTTTACCGATTACATTCATCTCCATCTATAGTCAGTCTTGCAAAAGCTGCTTCCCACTCGCAGTTACCACTTCGTTCTAGGTCCTCATTATCTCTGGGTAGCCCGTCGTAGGTCAGCTTTCTGTTCCGCCCTGGGTATTTTATTTCCCCCAATACCCTTACGTACATTTCAGGTTACCTGAAAATATCAGGAACGGAAACCGAGGATCAGTCAGTAATTTTTTCTATTCAGTCACACAGCGTAACAGTAGCGCACAAGCTGAACGTAACCTCAGAACGGGTCTACGAGGGGGCGCTGATAAGTCCTTAGCCCGACCAGGAAGGAAACAAGCTACTGCGACCAAACTCGGGATTTAATCAACCTATTCCTCATGAAGCTCAATACACGTCTTAGCCCGTTGTTCTAACTTCTGCAAGACATTCAAAAGAATTCAGAAATTTGTCCGTCCAACCAGGTCTCCGCAGCAGCAATGACCTCCGTGTAGGAAGATAAACGGCCACCTTTCAATTGTTTTTTCAGTCCAGGGAACAAGTGGTAGTCCGACGTGGCAAGATCCGGAGAATATGGTGGGTGATCAAGACACTGGAAGCCCAGGTAAGCTAGTTTCATATGGGTTGCAAGTGCACGGTGACCCGGGGCATAGTCGTGCAAGAACAAGATAACCTTGGTGAACTTCCCAAAGCGTTTTTCCTTCAAAATATCCTTCAATTGCACCAGCAGAGATGAGTAATACTCCGCGTTGATAGATTGGCCCTTTAGAAGATAATCAATGAGGAGGATGCCATCTTGATCCCAAAAAATCGAGGCGAGAACTTGTCCAGCGGATTTTTGCACTCGGAATTTTTTGGGGGCGGGGTGAGCCACTATGCTGCCACTCCAATTATTCTTGCTTTGTCTCCAGGTCATAGTTATATATCCAGGTTTTGTCCACGTTCACCAATCGCGATAGGAAATCATTTGGATCGCGCCGAAAAAATTCCAAATATTGCTTAGAAGACTAGCACCCATGACGTTTTTGATCCGCATTCAGGCATTTCGGGACCGACTACGCGGACAGCTCCCGTCTGTCCAAATCTTTATGAATGATGGACCCAACCCGAGAGCGTGATATGCCCAGTTGCTCAACTATTGATTTAGCCGAAATCCAGCTGTCTTCCAAGATTATCTCGTGAATTTGATCAATAATCTCCGGGGTCGTCACTGTTTTGGGTCGTCCAGGACGAGGTGCATCACAGGTGGAAAATTCACCACGTTTAAACTGGGCCACCCGCTTTTTGACGGTGGCATACGATGCTGCATGTTCCCCTAATATTTCTGTCAGAATGTCCTGAAATTTTTTCGGCGCCTTGCCTTGCAGGAGAAATACGTGATGACAGCTCGCTTCTCTTTGTTGCTGAAATCTCGCGCGTCGTCTGACATGCTTCTTTTCAGCCTCTGTAACAAGAAAAGTCTTGCAATTCGGCACACGAACAGGCCCCCCTTTCAAACGACACTTTCGATTCCGTCCTACGACATCGAGAAGTAAGTCGGGCTAAGGACTCATAAGCAACCTCTCGTATAGTATATTCACAAGTTATACCGCCTAGGCCTGCATGCTGCATGATTAGTCAACAGGTTCACGGTGCTTGGTGCGGAGCGGTTTGCAACAAGACCGACTTAACGTCGTGGCAAAATGATATTCCTTTTGGCGGAACAAAGAGTGTATCCGTCTTCGTAATGCTAGTGTTCCTGTTCGAATTAGGTTGCTCATTGTTTCAATGATAATTATAAATGGTATTAACATGGTTGGTGTACCTTGGGGCACTAGGTGCTCAAATATGTGGTTGGTATTTTTGATTTACCCGAACAGTACGAATCTCAGTCATAGAGGTAGGGCTAAGTTTAGTGTAAGTGTTAGGTGTCTTGTTCTAGTGAAAATGTATAGGAATAACCCTAAGAAAGTATTTGTTAGGATTATAAGATATAATGATGTTAGGATGAATTAATTTCTTTTATTTTCACTTCTTTTCCTTGGAATTGTCTTCATTTCTTGGTGTAGTTTATTTATTAATAAACTTACTATTGTACAATTCCGTGATGCGATTAATCAAATTCTTGTTGGGATCAGTGGTAGTTCATTAGCTGTTCTTTTTCAGTTTAATAGGAGGGTGTTAATTTCTGTTGTTAGATCAAAAATTGAGAATAAGTTTATTATCAATTTCAGTTTGTTTTATTGGCTTTAATGGTTTATTTTTTCTTTTTTTTTTTGTGATTGGATGAAGTAATTTATGATGTTAAATATTAGGAATATTGCTAGGAATGTAATGTATAGTATTGTTCATTCTATAGGTGTTATTTGAGGTATAAAAAGATATCTTTTATGACTATTTCATTTTGACATTCTGATGTTATATAAATAACTAATCCTTTATCTTTAGAGCTATTTGCTAAGATATAATGAACTGGTTTAAGAGAACATTACTTGCTTTCAGGCATCTGATGATTCTCTTATCTTTGATCACAACTAATAAATTGGTTTGCTGATACACTTTCAATTTCTATTGGCATGAATCTGTGGTTTGCTCCGCAGATTTCTGAGCACTGTCCGTATAGAAGGCCTGGCCGGTTGATTGAGAATCTCACTCGGTTTAGTCGGCCTGGTGTGGTATCTGATTTAACCCCAAGTCTTGGTACTATTCATGAGTATAACACATATGCTGCTGTTATGATTATTCGAATTGGTGAATTTATTGGTAGTACAACTCGGTTGTCTGTATCTAGTAGCCGGAATGTATTGGTTTGCTGATCTTATGTTGTAACATGTACGAATCAAATTCGAGTTTTGTGAAATCTAAATATTCATAATTTCAGCATCATTGGTGTCCAACTGATTTTAGTGTTATTATTGTATTACGAATTTCCCCTATTAAGCATAGCAGTTATAGAGACGGGATTGCAATAAATACTAAGATGACTGCAGGTATGATTTTTCAAACGGTTTCAGTTATTTTTCCTTCTAGAATAAATCGTCTGGTTTGTTTATTATGTTCATTATATCTTTATTATTAGGTCACACGGTTCATTAACTGGCAAGTGTTACCACCAAAACTGTCTAACACAAACAACAAATAAACCCTTTAAGTGCCGAGTATTAAGGCAACTATGGAAATCAACAGCAAAGGTACCGAATAGCGCGAAGTGTAACTGTACATGGAAATTTGTATTTCGATATCACAAGAAGTGTGTTTAGTGCCACCGGTAATGTTGGACATCAAACACCAGGGACAAATGTTAATTGGTGCCTGCGTTTAAGAACCAGACATGAAACGTACTTGGGAATGGAGGTAGCTTTCCACGTAGTATTAACCTCGGTATCAGATGGAGATGCAAGTTACGGTGTCATTGGGCAGGGGTGCTTTATGGGGTTCTATCACGACTTCGTATCCTGACGGAAGGTCCATGTGTCTGCAGATGAGTGATGGAGAAGAGATACAGCAGCAGGACACAATCTCCTCCTTCCCCTCTCCTCGTCAACACCATCTCAGGATTCTGGAGATTCTTTTAATTCTACGCAATATTTTCAGCTAAAAAAGACACTAAATAATATTCTAATATTTATATTTTCACCGAAGTGCCACCACGCAGTACAGTACAGTACAGTGATACCAAAAATTTGGGCCGAACTAACTGTTCTACTATAGGTGTAGAATAAATGTTTTGGAGGAACTTCTTATTTACAAGTTTAGGGTTCGTTTTCGTATCCATCTTGAGATAAAGAATAAAGTCCGTGTTTGTCGGTCTGCATGTATGACTTGTCAACTACATATCGATTTCCTTCTATCTGTCTAGTTTTCTCGTCTTTTTAGCCTGAATGTCTTGTTAGACACTGATGAAATACAGAGACCTTGGCATTACACATGAGTTTAAAAACAAAAATTAAAAATAAACCCCTGCCCAAGAAGTTAGCAGTTCCCTACACTGAAGGTAAAAATTGCAATTCTCGGTCCAGAGATTTCCTATCGTGATCGAGCGTATAGCTATATCACTCAATACCTCCAGACCAAAGCTGTAGTGTTAAGGCTTACTTGAAACTATCTCTGACCACTTCCTTCTACAGAGTTTCCAATTCATTCCCTGACTACTAACAATTCTCTTTATAATTAAACAACTGTCACAGAACTATAGCAGAAAAATAAGGAAGGAATTCAGCTGCTTCTTAAATTCAATTTAATAATGTTGGTTTTAACCTTCAGTATCACAAGATATATATGTACTGTGTTGCATAAATACGTAAAGAGACAAAACAAGAAATGCAGGTAAATATTTCGGATTATGCAAGGTTAGGTAAAAACAAAACACGTAATAGTCTGCTTAGTCAGTGTAGGTCGGTAAAGACGAAGAAGAAAACGGAGATCATGTGAATAAAATCGTGAAAAATAATGGTCAGAATGAAGAATAAAATTCTATACAAGTATGTGAAGTGTGAGGGGCTAAGGAGAAAATTAAATTAATATTTTGAAGTAGAAACCTGTCAGACAGCACCTAACAAGTGAAAAACGAAGGAAGAACTAATAAACTAATGAATGAACTAAGTGTTCTGGTCTATGTTGGTTAGTCTTTTGTCATGACCCTCATAGAGATTTAGGTGCAAATTGACTGACTGCATAAAGACACACATTCAGACTAGGATATTGCGTATTTACGGAATAGGAAGGACAGATTAGAGGAAACTAGGACAACTGGAAAAATTAAATACTTAAGGAAAGCCACAGGGGAGAAAATGGATCCAGATTAATTAAGATGCTTACCTCGGCGGTGACAATAAAACATTCTGAACCCCTGTTCAACGGATAAGAGAACCTAACATACCAGTTTTGACATACAATATAACTTAATTCTAATCCTCAAACCACCCAAAGCTGAGGCAAACCTTGGACCTGTCTTTATAGCTTAAAACATTCCCATCTTGCCTACAAACAAACAGATTTCTTCGCAGATTTATTGACTTCTATAAGGCGACAGTCTCCTTCCTTTGTTCCTGTCCGAACATTGTGAGAAACTGTGGAGTCTGGCATTATACTTTGTGTCTTTATTTCGTTGTGAGGTTAAATAAATATTGCTCATGTGATATTCATACTAATAACAGAATAAACATAAAACATAACACTGATATCTTGCTAAAAAACGAGAAAATCACGCACAAAATTCATTCACTCGTATGAATTGTTATTATTTTTATTATTATTATTTATCAGCATTTTATTGGTTATTCGTTCATTCAGGTCATCATTCAACAAGGCCTTGTTTAAAATTAGTGGTATTAAATGGGCAGGTCCAAAAAAACTATTTTCTACACATTTCTTTCATTGGAATCCAGTAGCATATGCCAGAAATGTACTTAATATTAATCCATGTTTCCTATGAAGTGTACAGTCAAGTTGGTGTCCCTGCTTAACAAATTTCTGGCATTAAATTGTGTGAGCAATGGACAATACAGAAAAGCAACATAGAAACAAGCACAAGAAAATTATGAATGACTGGAGTTATGGTGCGAGGTGTACATTTACGTCACCCAAAAATAAAGATTTAGACAACTTTAGGCACCTGGTTACATTTTTCTGTAAATCATTCCCTTGCATAATTTCAATATTGCCACTTTCATATTTTTCTCTGCCACAGGATCCTGCTAGTGCCTGTGAAAAGAGTTAGAAAAGTACTACAGTGCTCTGCCTTCAATGACACATTAATCAAAACGAAATAATGTAAAAATTTGATACATTTTGTGCATGTAAACAGTCTAAAATATTACAAACGGTAAAACTGCCTCAATAAAATATCATAGATATGCTTACAGTAGACTAGCAGTATTCAGCATTTCAACTATGTCACTCACTAAATTGAACTTGTCTGCAGGCACCTTCAACCAGTAGTTGAAAGCATGGAACAACTTTGGTCGAAACTGCTTGCCAGGAACTTGCCACATATATGTGAATGGCTGTAGGACTTTGTAAAATGACATGTATTTTGATGTGACTGCAGTTATTACGATTTACTGCAACAGAGAAAGAAGATACACAACATTTTAACTACCCAACTCCCTTTCCAGGAACAGGAAGTACAATTTCAGATTTTCCTTTGGTAATGTAGGGTACACAACAATCTTGAATGATGTGAGCTGAAATGTGTTTATCAATTCAGATATTTGCATCAGG
>Ga0123352_10018348_pt1 | contig 11153 bp, 4 predicted proteins | sample TergutLab28metaG_FD_89700 | JGI IMG/M metagenome (GOLD analysis project Ga0123352, IMG submission 89700) | Labiotermes labralis P1 segment gut microbial communities from Petit-Saut dam, French Guiana - Lab288 P1 | ecosystem: Host-associated > Arthropoda: Insects > Digestive system > Gut ... | reverse complement strand
GTGATGGTAAACCGAAAGGGTGGTTCGTCCCCAGTGCGCTTTCCCCCCCCCCCCCCCCGGCCACTGACTATGGGCTGGATGACCGGAATTTTGACACGTGGCAGCGAAACTGCAATTAATGCCTGAAAGTTAAAAGTAAAAGGTGTCCCTATACACTCAACGAAGACATACGCCAGAGTCAAGAAGGTATGGCTCTACCCACTCTTTAACATTGGCACTAGATGGGGGGTAAGCCGTCAACTTCACGCCCCCGGCCGCTTACCCTCAGTACCCTCTGAATCGTAGGCTGGATGAGCCTCGTGTAGTGGACGATTTGGAGAAGTAAATCTCTTGGCCGTGCTGGGAAAAGAACAATGACTCCTTCGGATGTCCAGCCATTAGCCCAGTGGCTATGCCGACTTAACTCTCGAACGGCTGAAGGGCTCCCAAAGGTACAGAGTGTAAAAAGGTGAAGGGCGAATCTGATCATTCAGTCCAACCTGTCTTACTGTCAGACTAGCTAGGGCAAGCACCGTCGCCTAATATGCTTCTGGTGCACGACGTGGCGCTGATGTATGTGGTTAAGACCTTAAGAAAGAGACACGTTAACAACCAGTCACTGTGTTTCCCTCCGTGTTAGATGAATATGAATGGCCAGATAAACATTCCGGCCGCTTGGCTTAAGTTTGGAAGCCATGGTACGCACTGAATAGATGGCAGCCCAAAACTGGCGCGTATGTAGGCCTATTCATAGTTTTCACTGTATCTGAGGTCTGTTTCGAATTTTTTTGTGTAGTTTTAGTCCTTAGACCAGTGTTTCCGAGGCATAGTTCCGCACACACAAACAAGTAGTTAAGGAAATGAAAATTTTGAAACACAGTGAAAATTCTGGCAACTGGCACAATTTCCGTTCTCTACCAAAGGCCGGGGCATGTTTTTCTTTTTTCGGTCACATTGTATTCACGATTATACTTAGTTGTGCTGTGCCTGTTTTCATTTGCAGTTCCGCCGGATATCAGAGATTATTTTTGGGGTGTTTCCATGGGGTGAGGGTGAAGAAAATTATGAAACAATGCCATAGACTTTCGCGGCTGGCGTTCCATATGTGGAGGCAAATTTCATTCCTCTACGTAGTCAAGTACTGAAAATATATTCCGCGAACAAAGTACAGCAGTACAAACACAAAAGTATTTAACGAATTTGAATAGTGGAATGACTGGATGACTGATTATTGAATTGTAAATTGGTCGCGGCCTGTTGGTAAAAGTTATCCCAGTACTTGCCCATAGGGACTGAGAAAACCATGATAAAACTCGAAATATTCGAACCCGGCACCTCCCAAATTCAAGTCACAAGCTACAGCCAAGTTGTTCTGTTTACAAACGCTCATTCAAGGCAGGTAAAGCAATTCTTACACAGGCCTTGTCAGGCCCTTGGGCTCTGCACGGTTAAGGCTCCCATATTTCAAGACAATCGGTAATGGCCGCCTTTACCGCAAGGAAATAATCCTGGTACTCTTCGAGAGCTGAGTCGAATCCAGTGCCACAATAAAAAAATCCAATCACACATTAGGGAATCGAACCCGCGACCTTCCGGCTTGTAACGCAGTGCCTCAAGCAACCGCGCCACCGCCTAACTCAAAACTTTCACTTCAGCTGTCATTATTACCAGGCAACAGACAGTCCTTCCATCAGAGGATCGACGGTACATAAGCAAAGTGTTTTCCCTGTGCACGACACGAACGTGTAAGGGGGGAGCGGACTTAAAGCTCAAATCATTCTTAACCTCGGCATTAGAAGGGGATGAAGGGTCAGTTCCACGTTCCGGTCGCATTACACTGTTCGGTATTCAATGAACAGGAGGCTTGGTGGACCCCACAGCCGTTCTGTGCTCTCTGGGGTAGATACAAAGAGGACAAATCGCTTGAACCTGCCAGAAACCGAAGGTCCATCCCATAGCTAAGCCACCATACGGACTACGCCATCCTGGCTCCCACGCCTAAAATGGACCACGGTTCTCCATACATATTCAGTTTTCTTTAACGATACTTAATCGTCTCCGCAAGCCTAGAAGACGTGTGGGACGTACAGACTGTAACAAAGTGCCATCCGGTAAGACAAACCTCGCTCCCCCCCCCCCTTTCCTTTCTCCTCCACTGCTTCTTGTTGTGGGTGGTTATGAATGTCACGTTCTTTCAAATGGAATGCGCTGCCTCTTTTAACGGACATAAAAATTGTACAGCCCCCCCCCCCTCAAACTCCACGAGTTTATCATGTCCTCATCATTTAGCTTCACCTTCAACCGCGATAAGCTTGTAGAATGGCCTGTTGCAATAAATGGCACGTGGCTAAAATGTAACACTGATGACACACATCGTATCAGCTTGGCACAGTACATATCCGTCTGTTGATAGACATATGCCTAAAATGTAACACTCAAGACACACACCGTATCAGCTTGGCACAGTACATACCCGCCTGCTGATAGATACGAGCCTAAAATGTAACACTCATGACACACATCGTATCAGCTTGGCACAGTACATACCTATCTACTGACAGACACTTGCCTAAAATCTAACACTCAGGACACACATCATATCAGCTTGGCACAGTACATACATGTCTACTCATAGACACGTGCCTAAAATGTAACGCTTATGACACACATCGTATCAGCTTGGCACAGTACATACCTGTCTACTGACAGACACTTGCCTAAAATGTAACATTTACGACACACGTGTTATCAGCTTGGCACAGTACATACCTGTCTGCTGATAGACACTTGCCTAAAATGTAACACTCAAGACACATCAGCTTGGCACAGTACATAACTGTCTGCCGCTGACACAGGGGAGTAATATTACTCTCACTGGAATCTTCAGAATCAGCATCCGACAGTTTTGTTTACCTTCACTCACTGCGCCATTAGTGACTGAACTTGGGATTTAATTACTTAATCCAAATCGGACTACTGCCTGCATTGTGACAAAGGGCTAAAGCAGTTAACTTCTACCTTAAATTCGGTATGTGAACAGTTCAGATCTCGAAGATGATATCGGCTATCAAAAAGGTCCATAAAGTTTCTAAAAATCAAGGAACCAACTCCAGATCCTATGCGCCAAATAGGTGACAAGAAGCAAGTTCCGTAATTAGAACCCCCAATTCTGGCGTGTCCTATGGACCTGTCATCCGGCGCTGTCTGTTCGGCACATGTTACCTGATAAACGTTTTTCTATGTAAGGAAAAAAACTGTATATGCTGAAATAGTTACGAATCACAGTACAAAACTCAGGCGTCCGGGATTTGTACAACCCTACTCTATCCAGACACAGTTCGTGTGGTTTAACTTAATCCTTTTCAGGCAAATACAGATATAATACCCGAAATTAGACCAATAATGCTTCCATCTACATCCTTTCCTATTCATTATGCACTTATCGCCTCACCATTCGTGGCTACGTCGACAGATTCAGCTACTGACAATGTCGTCCATTAAAGAAATACCACAAAGTTTCGGCATCCTTCGTTATAAGCATACTGACAAGCTTAACACTCAGTGTTACTACAGAATCTCGTACCATGCCGGGACAGCTCAGTCGGTATAGCGACTCGCTACGGGCTGGACGGTCCGGGGATTGAATCCCGGTGCGGGGCGAGATTTTCCGGACCCGCCCAAACCAGACCTGGGGCCCACCCAGCCTCCTACACAATGAGTACCGGGTCTTTCCCGGGGGTAAAGCAGCAGGGGTGTGGCGTTGACCACCCACCCCCATCTAGCGCCGAGGTTAAGGAACGAGCAGAGCTATACCTCTACTCCCTCTTTAGGCCTTCGTGGCCTGTTCTAGAGTGAACTTTGCTTCAGAACCCCGTGCCATGACTCAGGCGTTGGCCTTACACCGCGCGGGCTCGGGTTCAATACCAGGGCAGTCCACACAGAATTCGTGGTAAACAAAGTGACACTCCGAGTGTTTCGACTTTCCTCAGCCAGTATCATTCCACCATTGCTCGATTCGCATTTACTCATCCATCAACGAAGCTGTATAACCTTAGCAATTTACAGCGTCGGTTCGTCAGAGATAAGACACTGAGGCACTGGGTAACTTTGTCACGATTCGAGCAGCGTAGTGGTCTCATCATCAACGAGGAAAATGTACAAGAAGAAATTTCGTTGTCTCGAATCTTCAGGAAACCGATACAATGTGACAAGGCGTCACATCCCTCAAGAACGAAAACATCAACTACGCCGCTGCGAAGAGCTAAATAGTCGCAATCGACAGCGTCGTTACATAATGCCCATTAGACGAATATTACTGCAGCATAATTTATGACAATTCACGATGCGCTCTTGACTAAACCAGTTACAGAGGAATGGCTGTAACATCTCTTACGCTTGCACAATTCGAACTGTACTTTGCCCATTTGCGTGAGCGGTGTGTGTATGTGTGTGTGTGCACAGTAATACTTATACGGGATTTTCCCACAGTCTTGACGGCAAACTTATTGTTACTGAGAACGGATATCATGGCAGGGAATTTATGTCACGACGGATGGTACTGAAGCAACACAGCAGAACTGGTAATAATAACAACCCTCGCACCACGACCCACATGGGTTGCAAACACGCTGAATCATCTAAAATTTACCTCTTTTCATAAAACTGGTTCACCTGTGTTCCGTACGTGTAATGGGACTTGCAAGTTGAATGGGGCAATTTCATCATTCAGGGCAGGGATAGACAAACTACGACCCGCAAGAAATTCAGGCCACCCCAAGGTACTACAATAAGAGCACAATTCTCTGTGCTTAATTAACCAGTACGCCATGAAAGCAGTGGAGGAGTAAAATTTTTTACACCGGCACTAGATGGAAGTGAGCAGCTCGCTTCACGTCCCGGCCACTCTACCACGAAGAGGGGGGGAGTCCAATATCCACTGTCTAGCTGGTCAGGACGCTTTTAACAAGCCTTGCTGTTTACACGAATCGAACGACCATTCCTCCGTGTTTCAGCCAGTCATCACTTATCATTTTCACTTCTACACAGTAGAAATCCAAAATGTTAAAGAAATTCAAGTTTTATGATGCCGTAGTGCAAGTAATTAGCGCTTTGATTTTCGTAAACCACACCTGAGCACGCAGAATTCGTATGCGGGTTCGATGCAAGAGTTAACATTTCGCGAATAATACGAAAAATAAAATGCCTTAATGTGGCAAAACGTATCAACCTCAAGGGGTCATCTTAGGCCAGTGGTATAAGATACATGAAACGTATACACTTTTAATTATATTTAGAACTGACATCTCAAGTTTACAAATTTGTTAAAATACATGTTGCTCTGACAATCAAGTAGTATAAAATAAAATAAAAGTAACAAATTTGTGAAACTGAGACTCAATACTAAACACAATCAAACTATATACATCTTTTATATACTTTATACCAGTGGCCTGAATGTGAACCTTTGATGTCGAAACACGTTGCCACATTAAAGATATAACATATATTAGTTATGTTGACAGCATTTTATTTCTCTTATAAACCTAACACGATGGGATGACAAAAGTAAACATACAGCAAATAGTTTGCCACTTCGTTTTGAACTGAAGTTTCATTGCCAAGGAAAAGACAACTCAGAATGCCTGCTACAGAATATGCGTACAGAATTTTTGTCAACATATACGTTATTGTACAGCCTTAAGTCCCACGGTCTAGCATAAAAGGGAGGCACGTGTTGAACTCTGAACTGCACCTACGTTAATGGCAAGACTCCCCACCCCCGTTGAGCAACTCTTCCTGTCACTGAGCATTTTCTCTTGCCCTGTGATTTGGTGTCATTTCTTTGGACAGCAGACAAGTGTCAAACGCCTCACTGACAGTACTAAATGACGTCACAGGGAAATTATATTCTGGCCTGCAACATCTGGTATTCACGTTTTCTTTAGAAACTCTGGTACCTCAGACGCCAAATGGTTGGAAAATAAGTAATAAACAACTGGAAAAGATGTGGAAAAAACGCGGTTATGGATCTGTATGAGATGCCGTCCGGCATATGCTTTGCCGACTGAGAAAAGCCACGGAAAATGTCCGTGAGGGTAGCCGGTCTCCGAACAAGAAAGTGCCTGTAACAAATGTCGGATTGTGGAACGAAAAATGACATCCTTATAACCTCATCGTTCTGCACCGGCGCCATATTTGTGATTACCAACTCGCAAACAATATTTCATAGTCACGGAGCGCGCTTACATCAGACACGAAACACTGCTAGCAAGGTAACAATTAGAAATATGGCGACGGCTCAGCTCTTCTACCTCCTCGTGGTAATTGGAAACGTCAACAAAATCTCTGAAATTACCACAGGTGGCTTCCTAAGGTCAAAATGCAATTGTTCAAAAACAGCCTATTCGATTTTCGTATTCCTTTAATATGTCTATTCTGGAAATTGTCTGCCTAACAACGAAACTGCGGCGCACTTTGGGTCCTACCAAACTTTACTACCGTTCTAAAGATTACTGTCTTTTGGGTGCAAAAGAGTGTCGTCTGATACCTCGTTACCAAGGTGTAGAAGGAACCCACTGCCTCTATCTTCAGGGTCCTGAACACAGTCATCGCCATAAAAACTGCAGTGAGAACCTCATAACTCAATTATCTTCCTGTCTACCTGTAGGTACAGTATTCTCTTTTTAGACAAGCTAACAGTCGCTCAAATGGTCCAAACATTCGCTGTTTATGTAACCAGCACATTCGCCGCCACGTTCTCAACACGTTGCTACCAGACCTATTCTCGATTCGTCTGAATATACTTCAAGTCCTGTCGATATAAGATTCCATACACGTAGCCTGGACCGGCTCTGGGACCCACCCAGCCTCCTGACCAATTGCCACGGTGGCTCTTACTCTGGGATTAAAGCGGCCGTGGCCGAGGCCTCAAGCTAGTTAGAACCAAAGCTAAGAATTTCTAGTGCTGTATTTTTACTCACCCATACGCCTTCATGGCGTGGTGCTTAATTAAACAAAGAAACCGGTTAGCATACCGTCTACAATTCGAAAAAGCCCTGTCACATTTTACGTACAAACTTTTATGCATGAATATGGAAACTCACTTCAATCATCATTCTCTAGATTACGTTCCCCCGAATAAAAGACGGTGGTCTTTACGCTCGGCTTGTAGACGACCGTGAATTCTCAACACTTAAACTTCAAGGTGCATGACAAACAGATGGTCAGACTTTGTTCTGCTTGGCCAACAGAGCTAGGAATGCTGCTCACCTGCCCTCTGCTATGCTTCGTTATTATCCCTCGACGCACAAATGACACGTATCAACAGCAGCTGAATTTATCCTCTGTTTTTTTTTTTTTCTTTACGTGCGATTCGGTTATAACCTCACTTTCACAGTAACACTGTTGCACTTAATCGTTTCTAATCCACACATACACTTATCACAAGAACACAATGTTCGACACAACACAAAGAAAAAGATGCTTTTGTTGACTACAAGGAGCACACCGGTTGCCAAACAGTATCAATTCCTGCCCGCGCAGTCATGCCACACAACCAACCGCCTTCGAGCATACTACTGGCCGCACTGATGGCTGCTCTTGGGCTTCGCTTGCCAGTTCGTAAGGTGGTAGAGGAATGTAGCAGCGGTGAGTGGCAGCACAAGGAAGAGAGAGACGGAGAACTCTGGATGTCCTCGCTGCTGGTGATAGAACAATGTTACCAACAGTTGGCGTAGCTTCGAAGTGCCTTGCGCTATCATTCAATGAACCATGTCAAATCCTGTCTGCCATAAATGAATTTCAATAGATAAGTTCAGGTATTTGTGTACATGTGGCTGCACACAATTACTGGTTGACTTTTGAAGCAGTATATAGCAACCGATATTGCAAAACACAGCAGTCGTTTTCATTAACATTACATGCGGGCGCAATATCAGTCGGGAGAATATAATTTGTTTTCCTAAATCGATGTCTGTGTGAAGTTCCTGTATGTAGCCCTGTGTCACTGAACTGACGGCCAACAGCTACAGTTACCACAACGTCTGTTACGTCAAGGGCAGTCTCAACATTTCAGGATGAGTCTGACGCCACACTATGAATCTCGAGTTGCTGAATGTCAATGACTTTTAAAGTCTGCTCAAGTGTTTACTGACTGTTACATTGTTAATTGTATTATTATTGGAGTTAACTGAAATAGTTTCGAAAAAGATGTTGGAGAGGAAAGACTAAGAAACAACAGTACAAGAAAACGGAAACAACAGTAAACATATACAATAAACAGGCCAACTAAAATTGTGCTTCATACCGACCTGTAGCTAAGACGAATTGGTACGTTAAGTGCTGAAGAAAATATATGGCTTTGAAGACAGGAAGTAACGGAAGAGTAGGGAAAATTACATAATGAAGTTGCCCTTGTATAGTCTGCATCTTTCGCCAGATATGATTACAATGACGAAGTGGCGAGATGGGCAAGATATGTAGCACGTAAGGGGTGAAGAAATATGTATAAAAAGTTTTAATCTGAAAACGTGAAGGGAGAAGAACACTTGGGAGATATAGTGAAAGTAGAAAGAGAATATTCAAATGCCTCTTTGAGAAATGAATAAAATGTGTAAAAGGTTTGCTTGTTTTTCTCTGTAAAAATCATAGCAGGTACACGTAAAGTAGCTGGTCTGCGCAGGGCTTTCTTTGTGTATCGGAATTTTTATCTCTGCCGTCAGTCTCCACTGAAAACAAGCAAAATCACGGTTACTTACAGTCGCATCGCAAGATGGCAGTGGCAAGCAGTATTCGAATGAATGTGTCAATTGGTAGTACTATGTCGACCATTTCCGAAAGATTTACCTGTATATGACACTCCAAAATTGCTTACTCTGTCCAGGAGCGTTTATATTATTGGAAACCAGTGCCGACGAGACAGGTGAGTAGGATGCCGATACAAATTACCTTGGCTCGGCGGTCCGGAAAGGGGCACGGGGCCCAAATGTGTTGTAAATGTTTTTGTATTTCTTCGTAGTATCATTAACTGTCGAATGCACAAATGAACCCTTTCACACCAGTCCCAAGTCACTCTGCAACTGAGAGTCAGTCTTTCCGATTTAGTGTAAAGATTTTTCGCCATTCGCCTCTTGATGAAGTGAGGGAGGAGTGGAAGCAGCCCAAATATTTTTTCACCGGGACACTGAACGAGCTCTCGGGGGTCCTGTTTCAAGCAGGCAGTGTTCATTGATGTTCTTGTTCCTACATTGGGCCCCATTCTGGGCCATTCCAACCCAGTTCACCTTCCCAGTGCTTACTTATTTACCGTAATTTTAATACGAAGTCCGTTACAAGTCTGGAGTGGCCCAGAGGGTTCCAGGAAATTAAGGTTCCCAGATTACATAACAACGGCACAGTATGGTCGTAAGGTTGTCAGCCTTACGCATCGGCCGCCTTTACCCCCAGGAAATATTCCTGGTACTCATTTCTGTTAGAGGCTGAGTCGATCCCAGGACCATAGTGCGATCGGAAGGATTTTATGTCAATGAAAAATTCCAATGACACCAGCTGGAATCGAACCAGCGACCTTCCGATTTGTAACACAGCACCTTAACCACTGTGCTGCCGCGATCCCCCAATTTATATATATATATATATTTATTTATATATATATATATATTAAAATGGGGGGATCGCGGCAGCACAATGGTTAAGGTGCTGTGTTACAAATCGGAAGGTCCCCCATTTTAATATATATATATATTTCCAATTTACATCAAGGTATTCTCAGTGGCCTTTTTGCACGAATTTTCACAAAAGAATATCTTGCGTGTATTTCTCTTACCTCCACTGATGCTACTTCTTAGACTTCTGAATGTAACTGTTCTAACAATAGTAATGTATAAACGTGTGAAATGTGCCTCGCACTTAATTAAGTACATCACCAGACATAACGTATAGGGGACAGGAGGTATAGTTGAAGCCTCAACTTCGACGTTATGGTTAGGTGCAATCCCTGACCACTACAGCCCCGGCACCAACGGTCGGGACCTGGATGGAACCCACAGCCGGTCCGAACACAGTTGCAACAAAGGATATCCGGAATCGAACCTCGCTTTACCGGACGTTTATCCCGAAGTTATACAAATTACACGGCTCACCATCGACACTAACAGCTGAGTAAAGTTATAGACTTCCTCTCATGTAATTAATTTTTGTGGCTCTCAGAAGCACGTGTTAGTCAGTCACAGGTTTTATGTAAATTTATTCGTTCTATAGCTGAAGACGAAGTGACCGCTCAGGTTAGTGTAGCGGCAATGTTTCAGACCTCCATTATGCAGGTACCAGGTTCACATTGGACCAGACACCGACTATCCTGACTTGGTAGTTCATGGTTTTTACTACTCCCTCCCAAATAATAAAACATAACATCGATTACAACACGGCCGCTATATTGCAAATAAATTTCGTTACATCAGTTCTCTGTCATTCAGTACTGTACAAATACTGAGAGCTTCTTCAAAAACGCGCGCGCCAACACACACAAACACACAAAGACAGGGAAGGCGGCATAGCTTATTTCAATTTTGTTTCCTAATTCCCACTTTTCTTTCTTGCACTCCTTATTTCTTTCCACATTTAGTTAATTAATCTCCCTCCTTCCAGGAACCAAAGTAAAACACTGACTTCTTAGTGTTGCAACCTTTCATTAGGGTGAGTTTGGGAGGAAGCAACCTGACCACGCCCTTGGTATAAATCTTTTAAAATTATCCTGACTGAATTTTAAACCTCTTGCCGAAGTTTAGACAGAGAGAGTTGATGAATGATCATTTCCGCTTGCAACAAGAGTTGCTACTCGTACATGCCAGTAACATATCGTTCATCTAAGGCAGATTGTCACTCGCCTTACACGGAAATTACACAAATCTTCAACATAGGGTGATTCCATAAAGATATATATATATATATATATATATATATATATATGTGTGTGTGTGTGTGTGTGTGTGTGTGTGTGTTAGTTAACAAAGTCTATTATTTTAACGGATCGGGGATTGTAGTTCGCATTGACTAGTCTATGGATCGAACGTAAGGGGGTGTGGATTCCAGACAGGGACATAAGAGTTTCTCTTCTCCAAAGCGTCCAACCCCGGTGAGTCCATCCCGCCTCACATCCGATTGGTACTGCGGATGTT
>Ga0123352_10018347_pt1 | contig 11153 bp, 6 predicted proteins | sample TergutLab28metaG_FD_89700 | JGI IMG/M metagenome (GOLD analysis project Ga0123352, IMG submission 89700) | Labiotermes labralis P1 segment gut microbial communities from Petit-Saut dam, French Guiana - Lab288 P1 | ecosystem: Host-associated > Arthropoda: Insects > Digestive system > Gut ... | reverse complement strand
GGCACTCATCAGCCGCTACCCCAATGGAAACTTCTTGGGAGAGGTAGCCCTTGTACCACAATCCAGCCCCATATCCTACCTAGGTTTATTATGGTATAGAACCATCTATGATGAAAACGCAAGCAGTCATCTTGCCCTAGGGAATGGGTATCCACCCACAGTCAAAGACACAGAAAGCCTGACGGAAGCAGAACGCATGGCAAGGGGATTAAACCAATGTGAAAGCCATGTAGACTTTATGATTGGTTCACCTTGTTTACAAGTCACAGGCAAAACCCATGACGGGCAACATGTTCAAGTCTTTTCTGATGGTGAGTGGGCGATTTAATGACATATCCCCCTTTTCCCACAAAAAAACAGTGCGAGTTTTTATGCTCACACTGTTTTTTTCAGTTATAAGTGAAGATATAAATATACATAACGTGCAATAGTCCTGCACAATAATTCTTTGTGAATAATCACAAAAATTTCTAATAAATCCTTTGACATTTTGTTCATAGGTTGCTATCCTTGAATCAATCTTAGGAAACCGATTTCCTAAAAACAAAAAAGGGAGGTAATTTATGAACCGATATGGACTTTGGAGACGCGCAACGGCTTTACTTGTCACCTTCATCCTTGTTTTTGCAATGCTTACGCCTTTTCGCGTCATTGCAGAAGATTATTTTGACGAGTCTTTGCCAGAAATCGAAGACGTATATCCTGATGAAGCAGAGGAAGAGGAAATACCCGATGATTTAGAATATGAAGCAGATGATGAATCAGAAGTATATGAAGATGATGAAGATGTGCCAGACCACATGGCCAATACGAAGAATGTTGATACAATATATGAAGAATCAGAGGTACATTTTATCATTGATGCCCCTGATTATTTCATCCAAGGTAACGCTTTTGAATTTACTGTGACCTCCAGCGTTGATGGTATTTTGTATGTTTACCTTGATGAAGCATTACTGTTTGATAGATTTATTGAATCTAACGAACTTGCAGACATTAACGTTGAAGCCATGCCTGATGTCTATGCGGTTACATTTTTAATTGAAATGGCAGATACGCAGACATTTTTAACTGTAAATGGGATTGAAAGTGTCAGTCATGCCCCTGTAGCCATGTCACTTGCTGTCAATGAAGTACTTTGGTATTCCCTGCACTTTAGTGCCCCAGTGAATGCTTTAACATCAGGGTACTTGGCAGATTTTGATAATGCAGTGCGCACTGCCCATGTGGGTGCTGGTAACTTTGACTTTGCATTTGAAAGAACAGGCTCAAGCGGTTCTCAAAATGTTGGAGGTGGTTGGATTTCCTTTGGTGGAAATATTCAAAACACCACAAGATATGTGAGAGCCAATGCCCCATTGCCAACTGCTAATTATTCATTCCGCGTAGAAGTTGATTTTAAAACCGGCTCTGGCGGAGCAGAGAGAACATTGTCTCTTGTAAACTTAAATAATATAAACGATGTTTTTGCATCGGCTTCCAGCACGTTAAATGGAACAAATGACCCTGTTGTAACGGTTACGCATACATTTGCAAGGGGGGCTGGTGTGCCTTTATTGGCATTGACTTCTTCAGCAGATGTACGTCTTCATGGGATTCGCATTATCAGAATAGATGATGGCGGGTCTAGCGGTGGGTCTGCGCTTATTTCTGGGGGGCCAATGGCATTAACTACCCAAGGCAGTCAAACCTTTATTGATATAGCCAATCATATACCCGCCAACTACAGACTTTCAAATGCAGAAATTGCTGTCACTACTTTTAACAACACCATTGCAGGGCAAAGACTGCAATCTATTTGGATTGAACTTTCTGACGGCACACTGGTAGGCACAAGAATGCGGCATAATGGAGGCGATAGTGATTTTATAACATTAGGCGCACCCATTGACCGTTTCTCTTTTGGCACACAAACCTTGGCTAACTTTGAACAAGGCGGATGGACACCCGGTCTTGGTTCATACAGCCTTAATAGCCAAAGTGAGGTCACGGGGCATTTTGGCGCAAATATAAATAATCCAAGCAGGGATTTGGCAAGTGCAAATGACCTTCATTTTTCAGTGGCCATTCAACCGAATGGGGATTGGAATATTAGACTGACAGTAAATGACCATGCCCCCAGTGCAATGGTTGCCACGGGCAATGCAGGCACAGGTGCATATATTCGCTATGTACGTGCGTGGTCACATCACAATACGGAAAGTATACTGCATTTAGAATCTTGGGAAGTACATGGTACACCCAACGCATTTATTCCAGCACCCCAACTTGAACTCACAGGCATTGCTGGAGGGGCAACACATTCCTTTGGTTCTGTTCCCTATCATTACAATGCCAGTCACCTTACCCCCTTTGGGGTAACAGTAAGGAATACAGGCACTGCAACAGCACAAAACTTAACCGTTGCCCTCACAAGCGGCGGAACAAGTTTTGATTTATCTGGCAATACATCTGTAGCCAATCTTGCGATAGGTTCAGACATCACATTTTCTGTGACACCACGTACAGGGCTTGCCAGCGGCACACATAATGGCGTTGTTTCCATAGCCGCTGATGGTATTAGCCCCATAACCTTTCATGTTACTTTTGATGTGGCATTCCAAGAAGCCAATGTGGGATGGGGTGCAGATGCCGCTTATTTCTTTGATTTCAGTCACTTCCCAACGTATATGCTAAACCATGCAGATAATGCACCCAATAATGACCAGCGAGGTGTTCACCAAGTCCTGCGCGGTAATATGATTAGCACAATGGCAAATTCCACCCGCACAATTCACCCAAGTGCAAGTCAGCAAAATTTTAATTTTGTAGTTGGCGCACCAGGACTAAACAATAGTTTTAGACCAGGTCATGGCACAGTAAGCGACAATATAAGAACCTTTATTGAGCCAAACGGCGCAGGACGCTATCTTGAGTCTACTGTACAGCTTACAGGCCCAATTCGTATTGAACTGCGCACATGGAATATGATAAACAACGGAAGCTATACGGTTACAGCATCTTTTGCAGGTCAAACCATTTCCCAAACCATTACAGGAAACCAAGAGCAAATGGTCATTATAGAGTTTCCCACAGGGGAAACAGGAGATTTAATCATTGGACATTTGCCATGGGGTGGTGCGGGTGCAACCAGTACACCTGGCAGATATGGAATCATGGGTATCAACATTTATGAAGGTGCATTTACAGGCCCGTGGCTAGAATCACCTGTAGGCTTTGCCATTGAATTTCCAGCCCTTCCACATGGGTATACTTCAGCAAATTTAGTCACAGAATATGTACCCATCACCAATGTAGGCATTGGCCCAACCACCATAAGTACAAGTATTGGTAGTCATTTTGCCATCACCAGCGCCCCCTCTTCATTAAACGCAGGGCAAGGTGCAACCATTGGTGTACGCCCCATTGCTGGGCTTCCATCGGGGCTTTATGAAGATGAGTTAATTATCACCACAAACAATGCAAACACAGTCCGCGTGCCTGTGAGCGTTCGGGTCAATAATCCACTAGAACTGCCTGCTGTTCCTTTATTCTACAGCGGTGTCGGCACATCTCTTGAAGGTCAGTTTCCAAATGATGTGGAAGAAAACCCAGGCTGGCAACATCATTTTAGACGCGTTGTGTTTACAGCAGACTCTCATTTGATAAGATTGAATGGGCATTTAAGAGACTCTAGTACCAGTCTTGCGATTCCATTTGTGCTTAATCATGAACTATGGGTTCCTATTGAATCTGCACGTTTGGCTTTGCCAAATACAGATTGGAGTGTAAACGGAAGTCACTTAACCGTTACACAAGGCGGAACTTCATATAATGGCACTGCACTTACGGCAACCTTTACCGCAAATGGCGGGAATGCTGTATTTGTGCCGCTACAATCCGTTGCAAGGGCATTAAATGTTGGAAATATTGGTTGGGATACCAGAAGCCATACACTCATTGTCACCACTGGTATCAATGTTGAGCAAGGCAATGTGCTTTACAACAACATCAATAACCGTCCTGAAGCATGGTATGGCAGTTCTAACGCCCTTGCCATTGCAACAAACTTTGTTTATATGCAAAGAGCAAACGGCGGTTGGCCAAGAGGTAATGGGCAAATCAATGCCCTACCCTTCCAGCCTGATGTGGGCGGCATGTCACCTGATATTGTGCAAACCATTGCTACCAATTTTACCGCTGAAGATTCTTATTTTGGACGTGGTATTACAACCAATGAAACCCGCTTCTTACTGCGTATGTACGAAGCAACAGGTATTGAACGGTTTAGAGTATCCGGGCTTCGCGGATTAGATACTATTTATAATGTACAAGACGGCGGCGGCGGTTGGCCTTATCAAATCTCTGGAGGCAGCTATCATCGGGGTGTTTCCATTAGTGACAATGCCATTGAAAACATCATGACATTACTCATGGATATTGATAATGGCATGTTTGTGGACACCATTGGCGCAACACGTGTGACAAGAAATACTGTCGCTTTTGAAGCAGGTATGGCTTGGATTTTAGGTTCACAAGTTCGCTCTGCCGCTTTTGCAGACGGAATTGAAAGACTCACAGGCTGGCCATTCCACACGTATCAATACAATATCGCCAGTTTGTCCTTATTTGATGGAGCTATCCCTGGTGTTCCAGGAGAACCTGCATGGGCGCGGGAATTTGAACCACCGTCAATCAGTGGCAACGAATCCATTGATATTATTGAGTTTCTCATGAGCATACCCAACCCAAGTCAAGAAATTCAAGACGCGATTCACGGGGCTGTATTCTTCTTTGATTATGTACAAATTCGTGGATATAGGTTGTATCACAATCCTGCCGGGCATATGCACCCACTGCTTGGGCGGCACTTAGTGCCTGACCCCAATGCACCAGCATTATGGGCGCGTTTTATCGACATTGACACATTCCAACCACTGTTTTCTGACCGTGTTGTGCCCTCTTCCAGCCCACATGCTGGTGTGCCTTTGGCGGCATTTGAAGCAGAGCATGGTGCATGGCTTGGTACACCTGCCAATCATATTAGCCATAATGCAACCAGTCCAACCAATGCACGAGGCGGAACATTCCGCAGTCTTTACAGGGATGCAAATGGAAACCTCTCTACCAACCCTAACGGAACTTTTGACCTTCCTGCAACATTCCACAATTTAAGCCACGAGCGGCGCATGGGCTTTAACTATATCAATACCTTTGCGGCAAACCTGCCAGCAATGTATGCTGCATGGAGGATTCGTGAGGGCATTAACCTACCGTCTCAACCGCCGCAACCACCATCTACCGACAATGAGTCAAGTGATGATGACAGAATCTGGACTGCACCTGTTAACCATCTCAACAGAGTAGACACGCTTGCCAATGATGGCGGTGTTTCTGTCACTGTAGTCATACAGGATAACAACACAGTGCATGTGGAACTGCCAAATGATGTGGTTAGTCAACTGATTCACACAGCAGACAATGCAACCATTGTACTGGACTTTGCTGATTTTGCTGACATTGAAACTGTACAACTCACCAGAACTGCAATGAGACGCATTGCAAATGCCCAGCATGGCATGGAAATTATACTCCCCCAAGGTACTATTGCTTTTGACTACAGCGCATTGCACGCTATTGGGCAAATTGCAAGAAATATAAACATTGCAATAACCATGACTGCGGTAGAAGTGGAATACTTTGCCCTTGAAGGTTTTGAATTTGTGGAAGTGCTTATCACTTCAGGTTCATTGGTTATTGATAAAATCACTGGTACAGTAACAGTCAAACTATCCTATGACGGCGAATTGCCTGCAAGTGTGTGGTTATTGGATGAAAACGGAGAGAAAATTTTTATCCAAGCCGAATTTGATGAAACACTTGGAATGATAATTTTTGAAACAGAAATCATTGGTGTGTTTGCTATAGGCTACAATCCAAATCACGATGTTGCCCCACTTACAGAAGAACCTTTGATACACATTGCCATAAGCTCACCAGAAGTTGTACCTTTTATAGAAGGTGACTATACTATGGTTCCTCTACGTTTAATCAGTGAAGCATTGGGCGCAAATGTAGACTGGAATGAAAACACCGGCACAGTCTACGTTACCATCAATGGCACAATCTTACGCCTTGCCATGAACGAACCACTCCCCAATAACATGGGTACTCCCATGATAGTAAACAATCGCACCTTCGTACCCGTCAGATATTTTTCAGAAATATTAGGCGCGAATATACGCTGGGATGATTCCACTCAATCAATTTACTTGTACGACTAAACATCATACAATTCACCAAAACAAAGGGGCGGTACATCTTGTAAAAGATTACCGCCCCTTTGTTTTGATTTTCACCTATGGTGATAGTTGTACGTGGCTAAGGCTAGGTACACAGTTTATAGTCATGGCTAATATTTGAGCGGTTTGGTCTTCCGTATTTCGCATATGCCCAAAGTGAGGAGGTAACAGCGCAACAAGCCCATATTTTTCTCTGGCATATTCTGCAAGTGTATCACGTTCAGCTATAAATTCTGCAACAACGTCGTCATCGTCAAATAGCATTGATAAATATTCGTCAGAGAAATATTCCAGACGTGTTGAAATTTCCAATCTGCCAGATTCCAGTTTATAAATAACTTCTACTAGGTGGGTGTGCGTATAAAGACGTTCCATCAATCGGTTGTATCTTCCTGCTACAAAAAGCCAGCCTGATACGTCCATCTGAAGCAACTCACCATCCTGCATATAAAACAGCGTTCCTGCGCCTAAAGGCTCATAACGATACGCTTCCCAATAGTCAGAAAACACTTTAGTGGTGGGTCTTGTAGTGAGAACTCCTATTGTTCCATCATCATCTAAAGTCACTAAATATGCACGCACAACACCATCATAATCTGCCACGTACGCCCTTAATGCCGTAGCGAATGGGTGGGGGTTCGCTGGCATTAGCAGGACTGTCTCATTAGGTTCATCATAACTTGGCTCTGCATTTGATTCTTCATTGTCCGTAGCATTATCTTGCCCTGCACATGCGACCATAAATAACATCAGTGTAATACAAGTAATACATAAAATTTTTTTCAAGTTATTTCCTCCCAAAGTTAAGTGTAGGTAGACCTGCATTTTTGTCTCATGTTTGCACTATAAAATAGCGTAGAACCAGTATTTTCAGAGGAAAATAGGATGGCAGCCCCGCAGTATGGAATCAATCCTTATTCTGTACTTTGGGGATTTTTTTGTCAAAAAATTATTTATATGATATGATGTGTTTAAGAAAACGTCAAGGAGCATGTGAGCTATGAAGAAATACTATGCAGTTAAAGCGGGCAGAAAAACTGGAATTTTTACTTCTTGGGACGCATGTAAAAAAAGCATAGATGGTTTTTCTGGTGCAGTATATAAATCATTTCCAACCAAAGCCCAAGCAGATACCTATTTAAAGGGCAATGATAGTGCTTCAGAGGCTGATTTAAACACACATCTTGAAGATGAAGTCATTGCTTACATTGACGGAAGCTATAGTGATAAACTAAAACGGTTTAGCTATGCAGCAGTCATGTTTGTAGATGGCAAGAAAATGACCTATAGTGCGGCAGAAGACGGCACAGAGGTTGTGAGTATGCGTAACGTAGCCGGTGAGTTGAAGGCTGCAATGTATGCCATGCAATTTACAAAAAGGCAGGGCAAAAAAAAACTGCGGCTTTTTTATGACTACATGGGCATTGAAATGTGGGCAACAGGTGGGTGGAAAGCCAAGTTGCCTTACACACAGGCTTATGCCAATTATGCAAAAAAGATGAGTGAAGTCATACACATTACTTATGTAAAGGTCAAAGCCCATTCTGGAGATGTTTATAATGAAGAGGTTGACCAGCTTGCCAAAGATGCTTTACTATATGACAAAAACCTTTGCTAAAGCCCTGTTTCACTTGTGAATCAGGGCTTTTATTTTTTTTCACTGCATATTATGATACAATAGACTTTGTCAAATATACGAATGGGAATAAGGGGGTGTGAACATGAAGCATTTATTTATCGTGAATCCCATATCTTTTGCTAAAGAATCAGAGATGTATAGCGTGATACGTGATATTAGCGCGTACTTTGACACGACCAAAGATGTAGAGCATTTTGTATATGTTTCTCGTTACCCACGAGATGCAGTCAGTGTTGTAAAAAAATGCATACACAACGCAAATGATGCTGTGCGTGTTTATGCTGTGGGGGGCGATGGTATTTTATTCGATTGCTTAAACGGTATGATTAAATTTCCCCATGCAGAACTTGCCATTATTCCATATGGCACAGCCAACGATTTTATGCGCTCCTTTGGAGAAGATGTCACGCATATTTTCAGAAACATTGAAAAACAGGTCAAAGCCGATACTATCACTACAGATGTTATTCACATAGGTTCTAAATTTGCACTATCTTTTTGTGCTGCGGGTATTGAAGCTGCCGCGGTGCTAAGGTACTACGAAATATGTAGGAGATACCCTCATTTTGCAAGAAGTCATGTAAAATCTATTTATGTTATGACTGCATTTCTTGCACTTTTAGATGAATACGTGACGTTTCAAGAATATGAAATCACCATTGACGGCATAAACTATGATGGTCAGTATAGTTCAATCAATATTGCAAACAGCGCGTGTTATGGTGGCAATAAAACCCCTGCACCCATGGCACACCCTGCGGATGGCTTTTTAGACATCATACTCACCATAAGTACAAATAGATGGCGGCTTATGAATGTCTTGATGGATTACACCAATGGAAAATACTATAAACATCCTAAAATATTTAAACATGTACGAGGCAAAGCCATTAGCGTACGTTCTAAAGCACCATTACAACTTGATACAGATGGTGAGTCTTATTTTGATACAAGCTTAGACGCAAGGATAAAACCCAATGCTGTAAAAATTGTTGCGCCTGATGGTCTTGACTATATTGTAAGGAGAACATTGGTGTGATAAATAGACAAGAAAGAACCCATATATTGATATCCAACGCTATCATCCTAAGTATAGTGATTGCATATTGTATTGCAAGGCATTTTCACATTGTTAGCACAGGGCAAAATTATTTATTACCCTCCTTTCATGGGCTTGCTACGGCTGGTGTTTTATTGATTATCGTGCTTATGAAATTTGTTAAAAATACGGGATATCTCGCATTTTATATTCCCAGTATTTTGATGGTGGGATTGGTTGTGGCTACCTTCTTTTTTAGAAGCGGCGGTCAGTTTCTCATGGTTTCATTAGGGTGCATTGCCATCAGTGGGGTGTATTTTAACTCCAAATATTTTTTAAGATTTACACTGCTTGTGAATTTACTTGTATTTATACTGGTCATTGTGCTTCGTCTGCCTATTGAAGGTGATAGTATACCCATGGCAGTGATATATATACGATGGATGTTAATGATTGCATGTTCAATTATTTTATATCGTGCAGTACGGTATGGGCAAAGTAGATTCAGCAAAGCAAACACGTCCATGGATTCTTTTTTAACAATACTTGCCACCACACCTAACTTAGTTGCCATTGTAGACAGTAAAAATAGAGTCAGGAATATCAGCAAAACCCTTGCAAACTATGCAAATATAGAACGATACGACCTTGTAGCCTATCGTCCTCTTTTAGATTTATTTCCTGACCCAGATATGTGTGACATGATGACAGCGGTACTTAACGGGGAGATTGCATCTGGCAGTACAACAAAAGTCATTGTAAACGGTGAGGAACATTATTACAAAGTACTTTCTGTAGAACTTGAAATGGCAAACAAAGGCAGACTTATTGACATCACCGATGTGACCCCAATCATGGTTGCCAAGCAACTGGCAGAAAATGCATCTCGTACAAAGGGTACATTTTTGTCCAATATGTCTCACGAAATTCGCACGCCCATGAATGCAATCATTGGCATGACAAACATTGCAAGAACCACCACAGATGTTGCACGTAAAGAAGACTGTTTGATAAAAATTGATAATGCATCACGCCATCTTTTAGGGTTAATCAATGATATTTTGGATTTATCAAAAATAGAAGCCCACAAGCTAGAGCTTAACATTCATGCTTTTGACTTGAGCAAAGCCATTTATAATATTGTATCCCTCATCAATGTAAAAATTGAGGAAAAGAAGCAAAATCTTATTATTAAACTAGACAGCAATTTGCCAAAAATCATATTAAGTGACGAACTTAGGCTGTCACAAGTGATTACAAACTTACTTTCTAATGCAGTAAAATTTACACCAAACGAAGGAAGTATTACGATTGCCGCAATGAAATGCAGTTGTAAAGATAAAATAAGCATTGAAGTCAGCGATACAGGCATTGGCATTACAGAAGCACAAAAGCAAAAACTTTTTAATGCTTTTGAACAGGCTGATTCCAGCACTGCCCACAAGTTTGGCGGTACAGGTCTTGGCTTGGTGATTTCTAAACAAATCATAGAGATGATGAACGGAAGTATAGAGGTAAACTCTATTCACGGACAAGGAACAACTTTTAAGTTTACCTTTACTTACTTAGAAGATAATCATGAACGACTTGAAGCAGATGAAACCATTGAAGATATAGACTTTTCATGTTTTCGAGAAAAAACCATTCTTGTTGCAGAGGATGTGGACATAAACCGCGAAATACTTGGGGTGTTGCTTGAACCCACTGAAATCCATGTTGATTTTGCCGTCAATGGGGTGGAAGTGGTAGACATGTTTAAAGAAAATCCAGATAAATATAATCTTATCATCATGGATATTCAAATGCCTGAAATGAATGGTTATGGCGCAACAAGAACCATACGCGCCCTTGACGTACACAGGGCTACCACCATACCCATCATCGCAATGACTGCAAACGTGTTTAAAGAAGATATTGAAAAATGTCTTGCCGCAGGAATGAACGCACATTTAGGCAAACCTGTAGATTTTGACGCACTGATTAAAACTTTGGCGAAATATCTGCATGAGGATTGTAATAATGATGGCTAACTGTTTGCCATTTATCCCTGAAAAGCATGTAAAAAGAGTGAACAAAAACCCCCTGATATCCCATTTGCTTTTGGGGATAATCAGAGGGTTTTGTGGTTTTTTGACGAGAAAGTCAAAACAATGTTTGCTTCTTTTGTAAGACAATGTTATAATGCTTAGGCACG
>Ga0123352_10018346_pt1 | contig 11154 bp, 7 predicted proteins | sample TergutLab28metaG_FD_89700 | JGI IMG/M metagenome (GOLD analysis project Ga0123352, IMG submission 89700) | Labiotermes labralis P1 segment gut microbial communities from Petit-Saut dam, French Guiana - Lab288 P1 | ecosystem: Host-associated > Arthropoda: Insects > Digestive system > Gut ... | reverse complement strand
CCTCCACCAGCCTGCCAGAACCCTGTCAGGTATAAATACACCACACATCCCATCCCTTGTCATACTTCATCCACCTGCCTATGAAGATGGAACTGATAGAGGGTTCCGAAACGTCGGATATTAGCATTGTGACGCCGGGGAATTACCCAAAAGAAAACATATTACATACAGGACACGGCGAAAGCTTAAAATCAAGAATTACATCATATATCATAAAAACTCAGATCTCCCAATTAATTGCAAATTGCATAAATCTCGTATGGCTTGGTCATATGAAGGAAATTGAGATGGACGGGGCATGCGGCATACAGGGTTTTGATGGAGAACCTCTAGGGGCTGAATGCACTTCAAAGACCCAGACGAAGATGGGAGAATCTTAAAGTTATGGAACGGCGAGGACTGGATTAATATGGATCATTATGCGATCAGTGGTAGGATAGTGTGAACACGGTAATGAACAGTGGGGTTCCACACAAAGTGAGGAATTTCTTCACTAGCTAAGACAATATTAGCTCCGTAAGAAGCACTCTGCTTCATCGAGTCAGTCAGTAAAGGTGTTACACCTCCAGTGTGCTCCATTCCGCGCTTACGAAACATCTCCGGAAAAGAGACCCGGTAATTACTGTACAAGACGATGGGTGGGCTGCAGGGCCGATCTGGACGGATTCAGAAAATCTTGCCCCCATCAGAATTCGATTCCCGGACCGTCCAGGTATACCGACTGAGCTTTCCCCACCCACCTAGCCGTAACGTACGTGTTGGTATTCTACCTAGCATTATGATCGTAGCAGAAATCAAGGTATAGGGAGTTGCAGTAACAGCTATCTGTCTCGTTGCGTCAGTTTCCACGACCCACATTCTGCCCACTGCCTCCGTAGCCAGTGAAGTTTGGAAAGTACCTGGCCAGATCTGATTATCTCGCAGCATTTGTTTTCGAGCCAGTGCAGGTATTCGTAAAAGTAGAAACCAGTTCTTACTTCCCGCCTGGCTGAAACCGGGCCTTCGTGTGATAATTTACACTTTCAACTGTTAGAAGCCCGAATAAAATATAATTTTCACTAACAGGTAAAATTAAAATATTGCAAATGACTGCATAGCACAAAATTGGGATGCTCGTTAATATCTACGAATCGATAGGACGAACTGGAATACAAGTGATAGCGATAGGACAATATTAGGAACATAATATCGATAAGAAAATATTAGGAACACAATTGATATCGATAAGAATATCGGGCAAATAAAATAAATCGATAGGACGAACTAGAATACAACTGATAGCGATAGGACAATATTAGGAATATAACTAATATCGATAAGAAAATATTAGGAATATAACTGATATCGATAAGAATATCGGGTAGATAAAATAAATCGATAGGATGAACTGGAATACAACTGATAGCGATAGGACGATATTAGGAATATAACTAATATCGATAAGAAAATATTAGGAACATAACTGATATCGATAAGAATATCGGGTAAATAATATAAATCGATAAGACGAACTGGAATACAACTGATACCGATAGGACAAATTTAGGAATATAATGTCGATAAGAAAATTTTGGAACATAACTGATATCGATACGAATATCGGGTAAATAATATAAATCGATAAGAAAAGAACCGGAACGTATTTTATAAGACAATATCAGGAACATAACTGATATCAGTAATAATATCGGGAACACAATTTAAATCGATAAGAAAACAACCGGTTCATAACCTATTAAGACAATATAAGTAACATAAATGATAACGGTAAGAATATCGGGCACATATTTTTAATCGATAATACAATATCGGGAAAATAATTTAAATCGATAAGACAATATCGGGAACATAACTGGTGTCGATAAGTTAATATCAGAAACATAATTGACATCGATAAGATTTATCAGGAGAAAATTGATATCGATGAGTTTCAGCTTGTTAATAGCATTTGTCTCGTAATTTATCGTAATTAATGAAAGATTACAGTGGTCCTGGTAGCTCAGTCGGTATAGGGACTGACTATGGGTTGTACGGTCCGGGATCGAATCCCGGCGGGGACGATATTTTCCGCCCACCCAGACCGGCCCTGGGGCCCACCCAGCCTCCTGTAAAATGGGTACCGGGTCTTTCCAGGGGGTAAAGTGCGGCCGGGGCGTGCTGCTGACCACTCACCCCCTTCCAGTGCCGCGGTCATGGAAGAGTAGAGCTATACCACTACCCACCCTCTGGGCCACACCGGACCTGTAACGGGATCACTTTACCTTTTACCAATAAATGGTTATAACTCTGTGTTGTGTCGAAATTTGAGATTTGACAGATGTTCGGTTGGCCGTTCGAAGGAGCGTGTGTTCGATAAAGCATACTGCTAGTGCAATACAACTAAAGGCAATATGCAATGTTTAAGTTTGGATTATTTTAGTCATGTTTTGGTCAGAAACGTAAATTAACACCATAATGTACAATTACCTACGATAATCCGTAATATACATAAAGGCAATATATATATAAGGTTGCTATGAAACTCCGCATGTTAAAAGCCCTAACACGAAACAACTAACTGATATCAATATTATATTTCGTAACTGTCTAGCATCTCTGTTATAACGCAGCAGTACGGCGAAATGAGTCGTTTAATATTTTAATATTAATATCCGTCGTCGAGATATATACTTTATCGACTTTATCGATACTCATTTTATTTATCTACGCCTCTTATGTTTCGTATACTTTTGTTTAATTCTCCAAGTTATGTATTCTTATTGCTATGTATGTTCTGCTCTGTATATTCTGTTTTCATCGTGTCAACTGGCATACTCCGGCTACCCTGACTGAGGTTTTTCCGTTCTTTTTCCCCAGTTGCAAGGCAAATGCCACTGTATACCTCGCAAAGACAGGGCACGGCCCACTCTCTTCCTAATTAGTGAATTGTGCTGTTCTGTGTACTGTTTGTGTGTAAATGTGTACTGTACTACTGCCACCGGGTGGCTACACAACTGCAGTTAACAAATATATCATATTATGATATTGATAGTGTACGTCAGCACAACTGTTTTTATTGCTTACCGAAGGTTCATTGCCGCATTCACAAGTACCCGTCACCTGTCCCTATCCTGCTGATTCAGATCGATCCAGTCCATACTCTCCAATCCCACTTCCTGAATATCCATCTTAATATTATCCTCCCATCTACGTCTGGGTCTCCCCAGTGGTCTCTTTCCCCCAGAATTCCCCACCAATACCCTGTACACGCCTCTTCCTTCCGCCATACGCGGTACATGCCCTGCCCATCTCATTCTTCTCGATTTTATCACCCGCACAATATTGGGTGAGGAGTACAGATCATTAAGCACCGCCTACTATTTGATATATATATATTACGTTCAATTTCTAGCTCTAATTAACGTTGCAAGTCGGTGTTGCAATAACAGCTCCTTCTTGATGTTTTTCCAATAACTGTCGTACGAGCTGTTCAATTGCATAATACGATTCTCACCCATTTAATATTACTGGGGTGCTGATAAGTCCTTAGCCCGACCAGGACGAAAACAAGCCAATGTTTCTGTCAGAATTGTGTGAATTTGCTTCGGCGCCTTGCCTTGGAAGGAAAAAAAACTTGATGACAGCTGCGTTCCGATGTTGTTGAAATCGCGCGCGTCCCCGACATGCTTCCGAGCTTGTTTCCTACCTGGTTGGGCTAAGGACTTATCAGCACCCCGGTATTATCGACCATTCTCACATATCCAGTTTTGATGGTACATATTTTATCTGTATATTTATTTATTTCCTTTAATTTTAGAGAGGTGATGTAAATTCATCAATGTGGTTTCAGTAAAATGTTGTGAATTTATTGAGCAGCTGTGCGGCTATTGTTTTCTCAAGAAGAAATATCCCCCCCCCCAAAAAAAAATCGTTTCAGCCAGTTCTCTTAATTATACTGTAGTTAACACTAACAAATCACAAACAAACAATGCTAGTGCTGTCATACGGTAAATTTCTCTTCAGTGCCAGCCTGTCTGTTAACTCGATTTATGACTCAATGCATCTTGATGAGGTTATGTATCAAATTATAGTTTCTCAGAGAGTCTGAACGTATCGGCCACCTTCCTCCTGTACAGTTATCAGACTGATCGAAATCCATTTGGTTGAGTCCAACTGCAGTGTTAAGGGCCCCAAACACTCGAAGTTAAACTGTGGCAGAAGGAATCATGGTAGACATTGGAAGAGACTTCTGGATACGTGAGACCGGAATTGGTCAACAAGTGGCCCAACTCCATGAAAGATACATGATGATGACGATCATGATGATGATGATGATAAATTCGTTGTGTTGCAATTGCCTACAGTATTCAGTACAGTAACACGCTGTACAGGTTTGTAGCCTAGAAGCAATAGGTGATACAATATAGCCTAGGTGTGCAGTAGGCTGTACTATCTACGTTTGTGTAAGTACAATCTATGACGTTAGCACGACGACGAAATCGCCTAGCGCATTTCTCAGAACGCATCCCCGTCGTTAAGCGACGGATATCTGTATTGCAGCTTTCGGATTTAAATAAAATAACCTTAAACGGCTAGCTGTGGGGGCAACTAAAAGAACTTTCAAAATCATACAATTCGCCCATATATAAAAAAATTCCGTGGCTCCTCTCCCCATGTCACTACTGATATCAATAAAGGTTATTGGTTTGCTAGAGCTCTCGTGAATTTTCGGACCTGTTCCTTGAACATCCGGTCTTTAGATGCATCATCCCCGTTGTGTTTATCTACAATTTAGTAGCGGTTCCACATATCCACACATCTACATATCCACACAACTACATATCCACATATCTACATATCCACACATCTACATATCCACATATCTAAATATCCACATATCCACACATCTACATATCTACATATTCACATACCCACATATCCACATATCCACACACCTACCTATCCACATATCCACACATCCACATATCACACACCCACTTTTCTACATATCCACATATCTACATTTCCACATATCCACATATCCACACATCTACATGTCTACATATCAAATATCCACACATTCACATATCCACACATCTACATATCCACATATCTACATATCCACACATCTACATATCCACATATCTATATGTCTACATATCCACATATCCACACATTCACACATCCACACATTAACATATCAACATATCCACATATCAACATATCCACACATCTACATATCCACATATCTACATGTCTACATATCCACATATACACACAGTCACATATCCACACATCTACATATCCACACATCTACATATCTACTTATTCACATATCCACATACCCACATATCCACACACCTACCTATCCACATATCCACACATCCACATATCACACACCTACTTTTCTACATATACACATATCCACACATTCACATATCCACACATCAACATATCCACATATGTACATGTCTACATATCCATACATTCACATATCCACATATCCGCACATCAACATATCCACATATCCACATGTCTATATATCCACACATTCACATATCCACACATCAACATATCAACATATCCACATATCCACACATTCACATATCCACACATCAACATATCCACATATCCACACATATCCACATTTCCACACATATCCACATTTCAACATATCCACATATCCACACATCCACATATCTACATATCCACATATCCACACATCCACATATCCACATATATACATATTCACATATCCACACATATCCTCATATCCACATATCTACATATCCACATATCCACCCATATCCACATATCTACATATCCACATGTCCACACATATCCACATATCCACACATATCCACATATCCACATATCCACACATATCCACATATCCACACATATCCACATAACCACATATCCACATATGCCACGGGAATTAAACTTAATTGCCGTCTAATTGTTATATCCCAATCATCAAGACAGACGTTTCCGGACATACTGGTGAGAAATAGCTCTACTACTACATTACACCTGTAACCGAAAGTTTATCCCTGCTTCACTCATAAGATCATCATGATCATGATCATCATCATCATATACCTTTCATGGTGTTGGGCCACTTGTTGACCCGTTCCAGTTTCACGTATCTAGAAGTCTCTTCAAAGGTCTACCATGACTCCTTCTGCCAGTTGGGGAGTAATGCTTCATTACCCTGGGTAATCTATTTCGATGCATTCTATTTACATGTTGTATCCAGCTTCTCTTGTATTCCAGTAATTTGTCCAAAATTGGTGGTTCCTTTGCAATTTGTGCGTTTGTTTTGTAATCTGTCCAAGTGTATCCTGCTGTTCTTCTAATGTATTTCATCTCTGCTGCTGTTATTCTTCTGGCGTCACTTGCTTTAATAGTCCAAGTTTCGCTGCCATATAACGAAATTGGAAGGGCCAGTGTATTGTATAGTTTTATTCTTGTTTTCTTAAGGGTTTTTTTGTGGTCTAAATACATTATTTAAAATACCTGTAATTTGCAAATTTTTTTGGCTACTGGCAAGTCTGAAAATATCTTTACACATAATATGTAAAGATCTGTGTTTTATAAATAATATTTTACATTCCTATGATATGTTTTTATTTTAAACCACCAGTGTCGTGTTTCCATGCTATATTTCCAAGTTTTAGACTACTAATTTATACCAACGGGAAACTGAACGACGAGATCTCGCTGAAAATTAGATATATGTATCCTATTTTATGATTCACGCTATTTGTATTTTATGATTCATGGTATAGGGATTGCGCTTTGAACTATTACAATTCAAAACGAATGTGTGGCACAAGGAATCGTCGGCAAGGTGTGTACTTACTCGGATAAAAATCGGACAGACCTGCGCTGCAAGCAGAATTAGTAACCGCGTTTCCATTGCTGAAGCTATACAATTTCATAAACCGTGCGGCCAGGTTCACAGTGCTGAATCATACCACTACAGACCACAAGGAAGGAGAACAATTGGAAGACCGAAGAAGCGTTGGCGCGAGCAGCTGTAACTGTGGAGACGGAACGGATCAAAGGGTCCAATCCTTGATGTTTATGACGATGATGACGGTATAGTCTCCTCAATTACATATTTTGTGACCTGAAGATGGCCCAGTGCAAGTGCCGAAATGTGTCATCAGCTTAAATAAAGATAACAACAAGAGACAGTCTTGTTTTGACTCAAAAGGCCCCTATTGAACATCTGGGCTAACGAGAACTGCTGATGCCCTGGATAACGTACATGCTCGAACCAGACGTATCAAGTTATATAGGACAAGCAAACTACTGCACGTCCACTCGAGAGTTTCTCTCTCTATTAAAGACAGCAAAGTCACAGACCAGCACTGTGAACCTGGCCGCACGGTGTGCGAAATTGTACAGCTTCAGCAATGGAAACGCGGTTACTAATTCTGCTTGCAGCGCGGGTCTGTCCGCTTTTTATCCGCATAAGTACACACCTTGCCGACGATTCCTTGTGCCACACATTAGTTCTGAATTGTAATGGTTCAAAGGGCAATCCCTACCCCACTGGCATACCGTAACAGCAGCAGGGCGCCCAGAAGGCGTTAAATACAGTGCATTTACTGCGACGAGGGTCCAAATGCTCCCTTTATTGGTTGACAGACACAAATAAACATTGGTCTACAGCAATACTGTGATGGATACGAAGTTTACTGAAATTGTAGACGAACTCCAATAGGAGGCATGTGCTAGGGAACTGATAGCTGAGGAATGACGCTTTGATAAATTACCGTAATGGTCGATAATGCATCACCCTGAAACATAGTGGTTAACTAGACAACTCTAATGGCCGATAATGCATCATCCTGTAAAATAATGGTTAAGTAGACAACTGTAGGGCCGGTCCCAGTGGCCGCGCGGGCTAAGGCGTAGGTCTGCGGCCGCTCGACTGCTGAGATTGTAGGTTCGAATCCCACCGGGGTAATGGATGTTTGTTATGATTGTTGTGTGTTGTCGGGTAGATGTCTCTGCGACGGGCTGATCACTCATCCAGAGGAGTCCTACTGACTGTGGTGAGTCGTTGTGTGTGATCTAGAAACACCGTGAAGGAGGAGGCCCTGGCCCACTGGGGGGAATGTTGGGCCCAAAAAAAACAAACAAACAACTGTAGCGGCCGATAATGCACAACACTGTGTAACTTCGTAACAAGAGAATTAATTTGCAGAATATTTTTATATATAATCCATTTACTGACAAAGTTGACGCTTCTTGCACGAGCGCTCCAACTCTTAAGCATATAACGGGACATTGTCCTGGGATTGGTCACAACGTGTAACATTTATTCAATCCGCACATTCTTAAATGTGTTATTCTGAAAAGATTTCTTCTTTCTGCTGTACCAAACAAAGAAGCACCGAAATGAATGAGACGTAATAGTATAAACAACCAACTAGATGCAACAATAACAATTTATTAGTAATTTCAATCAGCTCAACATGTTTCGGGAGAAATTATCGCCCGAAACATGTTGAGCTGATTGAAATTGTTGCATCTAGTTGGTTGTTTATACTATTGTATCAGTGACGCACGGTCACATAAACATCAAGTGAGACGTAATAACACGATATGGGAACTTTCTTCAAAAATCAAAATCGCTTAGATGGCCAAGAAATTTGCAACATTTACGGGAAAAGAAAGCGTATTGCCGTGTCCAATAAAGATGTCACTTGACACTTCCCGAGGTCAATCCATTCTTGCCCACGTCCTTGGATAATTTCCTCTCAGATCCACCTTGGTACGACCCTCCAAAAGACGTCTAGTTTCCTCTCTTTCACGGATATTTTCCGATTAAAATCCTTTATGCATTTTTTATTTCCCCCATCCATACTATAATCCCATCTCAAGCTTCCTTTCTTTGTTACACTAACAATATTAGGGGAAAAGCTGAAAATATGAAGTTCTTCGTTACTAATTCGAAGACGGCTTACTGCACTTAGGACTGCTTGGTTTGTGCAATTTTGCGGAGTACAGTAGTAATAACAATAAGTCTGGGTATAACCGTAGCAACTTACAGCGGCATTAAACAAGACACTTAAAAAAATATCCGAAAATGGACTGTTTTCGATCGCATATAAAAACGTGAAAGACATACCAATTTTTTTAAATGTTTTTTTAGCCTTGAATCTCATTATAACCTTAGTAATTAACCAACTTAATGCACAAATTCTCGTGTTATAATAAGTTTATTATATACCTCTACATGTTTCGGGCACTATGTGCTCATCATCAGGAGGTCAAATTGTGTTATACAGCATGTGATATCGTCACACCTGTAGGTGGCAGTCCGGTGCGCACCGGCCGGCCACCTACGGTGTATTGATACCAGATGCTGTATAATACAGTTTTGACCTCCTGATGATGAGCACATAGTGCTCGAAACATGTAGAGGCATATAATAAACTCATTATAAAAGAAGAATTTGTGCATTAAGTTGGTTAATTACTAAGATTAGACATATAATAAATTTTAAAATTATACACCTCACTGTGCGTAATAATATAATGAATTATATGAATAAACCATTGATGACACAACTAAACTTGTACAGTCCTTAACATAATAACATGCTTCGACGTTGCAAGATCATCATCATCATCATCATCATTGTCACCAATATCATCAAGCTAGCATTAGAAATTTTAAAAAGATAAAAAAAAAATTGCATATGTTAGATATCAGATCTAAATTTTAACAAGTTTTAAAAATTTCATTTGTAGAGGCCTGATGATGAACATGAGATGTCGAAACGTGTTGCTATGTTAAAAGACATTTTACGTTTTGTTGACTGTGCGTCCTGGTATGATCCTTGTAATTAGCGAACTTGACGCACAATTTTTCATGTATGTTTATTTCTATCCTCTACATGTTTCGGGCAGCCATGTGCCCATCAACAGGAGAATTATTGTATCAATGCAACACCTGGTTTATGTCACTCTATGTAGATGACCGTCTGGTATGAATACCAGACGGTCATCTACACAGAGTGACATAAATCAGATGTCGTATTGATAAGATAATGCTCCTGATGATGGACACATGGCTGCCCGATACATGTAGAGAACAGAAATAAACACAGATGAAAAATTGTGCGTCAAGTTGGTTATTTACAAAGTTAAAAGTCATGGAAGTTTAGCTGTGCCGACGATGCTTTATTCGTTTCATTCGACTCAGTTTGAAACTACACAAAGAAACGATCTCAATCACTGTACTGGGCCACATTTACACCTGCTGATGGACATCAATCTAATCTGCCTTATATACTGTGTTGTGTTCTGAATAACAGAAGAAGAGGCCAAACCCCAAGTAAACCAGGAGCAAAACTGCTCTTGAATGGCAAAGGCTTTAAAGGGAATTTTAAGGAAAGTATCCAGTTATGTAAGCACACATCATAAATACAAGCAAAAGGTAAATCAGTCCTGTTACAGGCCTGGAGTGGCCCAAAGGGTTCCAGGAAGTTAAGGTTCACAGATTTCGTGACAACGGCACAGGATGGTGGTAAGGTTGTCAGCCTTACGCACCGGCCGCCTTTACACCCCAGGAAATGCTTCTGGTACTCATTTCTGTTAGAGGCTCCAGGGCCATAGTGCGATTGGAAGGATTTTATGTCAATGAAAAATTCCAATGACACCAGCTGGGATCGAACAAGCGACCGTTCCGATATGTAGCACAGCACCTTAACCACTGTGCTACCGCGGTACCTTTACAAATACAAGTACACATGCATTATGCTCATTTATTCATGTAACAACACAACCTGACCAACAAAATATACGTTTTGCTGAAAACCGCAGTGATTACACCGACAACCGTTCCAGAGAGGTGAATCACATTACGCAACAGGTAGGCCTGTGTAGCGTTTCGGCAGTAAAACGGGGACATAAATTCTCTCGGTCAGCTTCCAATTTCATTACCTCAATGTGCCTATCGGTTCATTAGGGAGGGGGTAGGTTACGTCAAAACACAACTGTCTTGTATCCTATTTATTAGGTTGACGTCAGTGGCGTACCCAGGAATTTTGTTCGGGGGGGGGGGGGGGTTCAACAAATTCAGTTGAGGACAGAGTACAGAGAACAGGGATCTGGTGGCGGTAGCCCCCTACCCCCTAGTCAAGGGTTCTGG
>Ga0123352_10018343_pt1 | contig 11155 bp, 8 predicted proteins | sample TergutLab28metaG_FD_89700 | JGI IMG/M metagenome (GOLD analysis project Ga0123352, IMG submission 89700) | Labiotermes labralis P1 segment gut microbial communities from Petit-Saut dam, French Guiana - Lab288 P1 | ecosystem: Host-associated > Arthropoda: Insects > Digestive system > Gut ... | reverse complement strand
GGATCGGATATTATTTCAGAAAAAAACTCAATATCAGGATATTTTGATCGTGGAAACGCCGGAGTATGGAAGAGTTCTCATTCTTGACGGGGCCTTTCAGCTTACTGAGAGGGACGAGTTCTGTTATTCCGAAATGATGGCCCACGTGCCTATATGCGCGCACCCAAATCCGAAAAAAGTGTTGATAGTGGGCGGCGGCGATGGGGCTATTCTGAGAGAAGTGCTGCGGCATAAGGATATAGAGAAATGCACTCTTATTGATATCGACCAGGACGTCATAGACGCGTCAAAATTATACCTGCCCACAGCCAGCGCCGAGCTGGAAAACCCGCGCGCAGACGTGCGTTGCATGGACGCTCTTGAATACATCCGAACTACGGATGACCGCTTTGACGTCGTTATTGTGGACAGCACCGACCCGGTTGAATTTGCCGCCGGGCTTTTCCAGGCTCCATTTTACAATGACGTGAAACGCATATTAAACCCCGGCGGGATGGTATCCGAGCTTACGGAATCCCCTTTCGCCGATACAGCGGTGATGCGTCAGGCCATAGCGCAGATGCGTCAGGTATTCCCCATCGTCAAAATGTACTGGGGTGCTGTTCCGACTTACCCGACCGGCATGTGGACTTACGGGGTCGCGTCGCTTGGGCCTGACCCGTCCGTTCCAGTGCGCGAAGTGACGGGTACGCGTTACTACACTAGCGAGGTTCACAAAGCATCATTCGCCTTGCAGCCGTTTTTGCGCGATCTCATAGGGGAGTAGAATCCAGGTGGTAATATACTTTCGATAGTAGCCAAAATGTGGATAACTCTGGTAGGATTGGTTTTATTGGGATTTGGGCTGCTTCATTTTATTAAGCCCGAAATGTGTGCGTACATACGTTATGGGGGATATGAGGCTCCGGTCAACTCAACCTTAAGAGGCTTTGAGTCAAAATTTACGATAATTTGTATGAAAATAACTGGCGTATGCTGCATTATAATTGGATTAGCCTTCATTTTCGTATCTATACTCGTTTATTTTGAGTGACCTGATAGGGGAGAGTCTTTATTGCATACAGACTATACATCAAGATGCCAGAAATTCGATGACATGAGCGACCGCGATGTAGTCGACGCGGTGATAAAAAATGAAGAGGATGCCGCGTTTTGCCTGCTCCATCACAAGCTCATAAAGCTTTTTAAACATCTGGCTGACGTTTACTCAAAACTTCGATACGACGCAGGCGATATAGCAAACGAGATGTATGTTCATCTGAGCGGCGATGACTGGCGTAAGTTGCGCCTGTTCGAGTTCAGAAGCTCCTTTTTCGGCTGGATCAAAGTTGTGACCAACAGATATTTGCTGAACGAAATGGAAAAAATTTCCGCATGTGTAAAGTGTAAAAATAAAGAAACCCCCACATGTTTAACATGCAAAAAAGCATCGATAAAAGACGTCCTGTTTTTTTCCTGTCTTATTGAGCGGGAGGAGGAAAACGGATATAACCCTGTGGAGTCCATACCAGATCCCAGTCAGACGCATGTACTTATAGACGAAAGGCTTTATGACGCGTACCTTGTTGAGGAATTGTATAAGGAAATAGACTCGTTGAGCAGCCATATGAGAGAAGTTATACGACTTCGTTATCTTGTGGGGCTGTCCTCAAAAGAAACGGCAGAGGTGCTTTGCAAGCTTGGAACGTCTGGGAAAAATATTACGCCCAGCGCTGTGGATCAGCTCTGTAAACGCGCTAAAGATACCATACGGGAAAAAATTAGCCAACGAATCGGGGGAATTTAAAAATGCGATGCCCTGATGATGAAAAATTTGCGCAGTACGCCGAAGGAAATTTAAACGAAGAAGAAACATCCGAATTTCTTGCTCATCTCTGCGAATGTCCGGAATGTTCCGCTCTTTATGCAATGGCTTACAACCATGTGGATAAACCGATAGACGCGTGTCCTGGGGAAGAATGTATAGCAAGCCTCGCGGAAGGGAATATATGTCAATCTCAGCGGGACACCCTGCTGAAACACATGGCTGTATGCAAAACATGCTCCGCCGAGTTCTACCTTCTCAGGAAACAGGAATATGCAAAAACGCATGCAAAACGCCATGCCGCGCCTGTTATGGCTAAAATATACCGGCTGGTCGCGGTGGCTGCGATGATCGTTTTGGTTTTCAGGCTTACAGGCGCGCATAATGTATTTGACCGGCAAAATGTTTACACTACCGAAATTCCAGTTATAGCTGAGAATGGTGTAAATGCCCCGCAGGAATCACCGCAACCAAATAGCACGCAAATACCTATGCTGCGAGGTTTAGCAGGCAAAGATTCATTGCAAACGCATGAAGGAGCTGGAATAGATTATAGAAGCTCTGTGTTTACGCCTGTGCGTGGTATTTCCGAATCAGTGCCGACTGTCTTGAATAGAGTCGCCGCTCTAAGTTCAGGGGAGATTGTTCTTCGGCGCATAACTCATATCAACGCGCGAAGACTCCTGGGTTCAAAAGAACGCGCGGACTGGCAGCAGGCTTATGATATGTATGTCCAACTGGCAGAGTCTTACAGCAGCGACTATCTTGCGGCCTTTGGGGCCGGAGAGGCGGCGCGGAAATTGGGAGATAGCGACAGCGCCAGAATGTGGTACGACAGGGCGCTGGTGATCAACCCGAAATACCAGCCTGCAATTGATGCCAGAGCCATACTCAATTAAGAGCAAACCCCAAAAAAGAGAGTAGCAAAAGCCGTCGTCAGACGGCTTTTTTAGTTTTCAAAAAAACTTCTCCCATAAAATTTCCCCACGTGTGAAAGAAACTGTATTTTTTCCTGTCTCCTTGAACAGGAGGGAGGGGAAATTTGTTGGCGAAGCAGTATGCAATGCGATAAGAAAATTTGCTCTAAGGTGATGTACAAAATAGGGGAGGCTAATCCATGTCAAAAATGTCGAAAAAATTCATTTTCAATTCGTTTTCAATCGCAATAATAGCGGCGTTGTTGTTTTTCTATGCTTTTGTCACTTTTTTTATTTTTTCAGTTGAGCCTGTTTGCGCAAACGATGGTTACAGTAACGCTGCTGATAGCCGCAATTATGGCGTGCCGCAGACTATAAAAATAGGCGTTACCGCGCCACGCCATGACAACGTTGGGCAAATTTTAAGCCATTTTGGCGCAGGCGTTGATTTCTACTCACTGTCACGTGCAAATACAGAAAGCCTAGAAAGCCTGAGTAAGTTTTATGCTGTCTTTATTAACTGCGGCAGCCACGGACATATCGATCCACGGGTACTGAGCAGCTTTGTATACCAGGGCGGAATTGTATATGCTTCTGACCACGCGGGGAGGGTGCTTCAGGCGGCGTTTCCAGATGTTGTTGAGTTTGCGACCAGCCCAGCGCAGGTGGTGTCCAAGGCAAATGTTGTGCACTCGACTCTGGCTTCTCATATGAGAGCCAGCTACCTGCGTGTGGTTTTTGATTTAGGCGGATGGTACGCCATAACAAGCCTTGATGATAAAGCCACGGTGTATATTGAAGGTAATATCAGAGGCGATATTCGCCGCCGTGGGATAATCCCGCTTGCAATGTCTTTTAATTACGGCCAAGGCACAGTTTTTTATACGTCTTTTCACAACAGCGCGCAGGCGACTTCTCACATGATTAACTTCATAGAATATCTGATTTTCAGAATCAAAAACGTTGAAGTGGACAGAAATTTGCAATACATAGCAAGAAGGGAAGGGTTTGTTTACAGAGGCGCAGTATTCGAAAGCCCTGTTGCTGCATACATCCGTGCAGGCCTCCACGCGGCTTCATCCGGCGGTATCGACATAGGCATCAGCCGTGGCCTTGCCTCTCTTGCACCTTTCCCCGCCGACATTGGCGCGGCCGCTTCTGAAGCTGTTTATACGCCGGAATCTTTCAGGTATACATTTGGAGGAGAAGATTTTATGTTGATGTTTGGCGCGGGCAGCGAATTTTATTATGTAATTCTTACTGACCCATACGGCAATACTTTTTCTATAAACAACTACGGCGAAATAATCAGCAATATTACAGACCAGGGGGCAATTCAACCCTCGATCACTTTGGAGGCTTCCGACGGATACAGAGTGCTGGTGAGCGGCGTTTCTCCCGGCGAGTGGGGGTTCTCAGCCATGCCCCGAAGCGGCGACCATTCAACATTTATGATTGGGATAGCGGTTATGCAGGAATAAAAGAACTGGCGCCTCCTGCTGCCCCTGTTTTGTACGAAGAGCTGTTTTGTAAATTTGGCGATTTTGGGGCGATTGCGCATGTCAACAAATCAATTTATAGCAGTTGGCTATTTTATGTATAAACTTCTTGCCGATGACTACTGGTGTTTCTCCTTGATTCAGACTAAACGTTTGTGCAAATTGCTATATACCAAAATGGATATACAAAAAGGGCGGCAATCTGCCGCCCTTTTTCATGATAAATCTAGGCTGCTGATGGCGAAGTTTTCCTCCTGTGCATCAGCTTTTGTAATTCCGCGATGGCCAGGAGCGATAGCACGATACCGACAATAATGGCCCAATGGCTTCCGCTGAGGGGAACCACCTGGAAGATGTTTGCGACAGGCTCCACAGTGGCTACAAAAAAAGTAATGCCTATTGAGAGCAGCGCGGATGCGAAAATACCCTTGTTGGATAACAGGCCCATCTTAAAAATGGATTCTTCGCTACGGATATTAAAAATATTAACCACGGACGCCCAGGACAGCACTATGAAGGCCATGGAAACCCCGACTTCCCGGCCTGGCGTAATATGCGGCGCGACCGCCACAAAATTGCCGATAGCGAACGCCATAAGCGTCAGCACGGCGAAGGTGAGGAGCGGGTCGCTATTCTGTAACCCAGTCCATCCGCGAAAATGCCTGCGTTTTTCGGCAGAGGCGGCCTTTTCATTATGCCTGCCTCTGGCTTTTCAAAGCTCAGGAAAAAGCCCGGTATGCCGTCAGACACTACGTTTATAAGTAATATCTGTATTGCAACGATTGGCGCACCACACCCCAAAAGCACTGCGGTGAGCATTATAAATATCTGGGAGAAGTTCACGGAGAGCAGGAAATACACTGTTTTACGAATGTTGTCGTATGCCGTGCGCCCTTCGGTGATTGCGTCCACAATGGTGGCGAAGTTATCATCGGCTATAACCATGTCGGCGGCGCTCTTTGTAACTTCTGTTCCTGTGATGCCCATTGCTACGCCTACGTCGGCCTGCTTCAGCGCTGGCGCGTCATTTACTCCGTCGCCAGTCATAGCAGTGACCTCGCCCTGCTTTTCCCATGCGCGAACTATACGCAGCTTGTCCTCCGGGCTGACGCGGGCATAAACGGATACCTGACGCACCTTATCGAAAAGTTCTTCATCGGTCATGGCGTTCAGGTCAAGCCCTGTCAGTGCAAGGTCGCCGGCTTCGTAAATGCCTATTTCTTCAGCGATGGCTTTTGCCGTTTCTATATGATCACCGGTAATCATAACGGTTTTTATACCAGCTTCCTTTGCGAGGCGCACGGCCTCCGCGCTTTCCGGCCTTGGCGGATCGATCATCCCAACAAGCCCGAATAACTTTTGATCGCATTCCAGACCATCAACGGTCAAATTTTCCGGCATGTCTTCATATTTTTTGAAGCTTATGGCGATAACCCGAAGGGCTTCTTTTGCAAAATCGTCGTGAACGTCGGAGGCTTTTTTCAGGGAATCTCCTTCCCATTTCACGGGTATGCGGTCAAAAGCGCCCTTTGTGACGACCAGATAGCCATCGTCAACGTGGTGAACGGTGGTCATACGCTTGCGCGAAGAATCAAATGGAATTTCGTAGATGCGCGGGTACTCTCTTTCCGCGTCAACGCGGGATAGCCCTTTTCTGTGCAGGAGGCGAATAATGGCAAGCTCAGTCGGGTCGCCCACAACTTTTTCCTGATCTTCGTGAATCTCTATTGAAGCGTTTGAACACGAAGCCAGAAGCTCGACAAGGCGCAGTTCGTCGCCGTTGAATTCGTCCGTGGCAAGCTTAGGGCTAGCGGCGGTCTGCCAGATTTTTTGTATGGTCATCTTGTTTTGGGTGAGGGTTCCCGTTTTGTCGGAGCAAATGACGGAAGTGTTGCCCACGGTTTCTACGGCGGGGATTCTGCGTATGATGGTGTTCTTTTTTACCATGTTATGCACGCCGTGGGAAAGGGTCATCGTGACAATGATGGGGAGTGTTTCCGGCACTGCGGCAACTCCCAGCGATATTGCAACAAGAAGCATGTCAGTCAAAGTTTCATCGTGGACGAAAACGCCTATCAGGAAAATTAAAAGGCCAGCCAGCAGGGCTACAGCGCACAAGCGTTTGGAAAGCTGCCCCAAACGCAATTGCAGGGGAGTCTTCATTTTTACTGTGCTGTTCAACAAGCCGGCGATCTTGCCCATTTCCGTGTCCATGCCCGTTTCGACAACCACGGCAATCGCCCTGCCGTTGGTGACAAGGCAGCCGGAATACACCATGTTCAGGCGGTCGCCCAGCGGAACGGTCTCGGTGATAATGGCTTTTGGGTCTTTTTCAACGGGCATGCTTTCTCCAGTGAGAGCCGCTTCGTCAACGGTGAGGCTGGCGGCCTCTATAAGCCTCGCGTCTGCCGTGATTATATCTCCGGCGGTAAGTTCCACGATATCCCCTGGGACGACGTTTCTCGCGTCGATTTTTTGTTTCATACCACTTCTGATGACGGTTGACGAAAAGCTATTCAGCTTTTTCAGGGCCTCCAAAGCCGCTTCCGCCTTGCTCTCTTGATAAATCCCCAGAATAATATTGAGCACTACAATTGACAATATCACCCATACCTTTGCCCAGCCTGTGCCTGTTGTAATGGCCATATATGCCGCTATGGCTGCCGCCACAAGCAAAATAATGGCCGTGATTTCCGTCAGATGGTGGAGGATTTTTTGAAAGACGGTTTCTTTTTTGGCTTCCTTGAATTCGTTAAAGCCGTACTTTCCAAGCCTTACCCTGGCCTCGTCCATACTCAGGCCGGACGTGACATTGGTGTTATATTTCTCCAACAATTCGCCTATGCTTTCTTTAACCCATAACATGCAGTCGTTATTTCTCCCTTAAACTGATAGATTCGAGTTCCACGCCATTTTACACCATGTCCGGCGGAGGCTGGCACGACAGGCAATCCTGCGCGGCGTTTTTACGCGCTCATCTTTGAGGGCGGCGTAAGTAATTTTATTTTTCGCATGAATATCGTATAATAGACATGTCCAAATAAAAAATCCTGCAAGAATAGTCTCGTGGTGTAGCGGTGGCGGAAGATTCGCCCCCGGTGTTGCTGATTTACGTAAGGTATTTCAGGCGGAATAGGGGGAAATAAATATGAACACTAGAAGGACAATCTTTATTCCAAACTTCATTTCCATGATAGCGCTGACGATTGAATATTCTGTGGCAACGCTTACCTCATCAATGCTGAACGTAGGTTGAGCATGATGGAAGACATCCTGGACGAATCCGCGCGGCTGGAAGCCGCCTTAGAGGACGCGCAAAAAAACAATGAAGAAAAAAAACGGGCTTTCAGTACCATGAAAAATATCATGGACAGCCTTAACATTCTCATTTATGTTGTCGTGCCCGAAACCGGGGAGATACTTTTCATAAACGATAAAATGAGGAAGTCTTTTGGCATTGAAGGCGATGCCGGAATCGGGAAGTACTGCTATAAACTTTTCCGAGGCGCCGAATGCAGGTGCGCGTTTTGCCCGTGCAGCCAGCTTGGCGGCGAACCGGACAAAACCGTGGAATGGGAAGAATACGTGCCGAATTTCGAGCGCGATGCCTGTCATCCTGGCAGTTACATTGACTGGCTGGATGGCACCAAAGGCTACCTGCAATATACATATGACACAACCGAGCTTATCCGTGCGATAAAGCAGGCGGAGCAAAGCAGCCGCATAAAAAGCGATTTTCTGGCGAAGATGAGCCACGAAATACGCACTCCTATGAACGCGATAATCGGCATTGCGGAGCTTGTCCTGCGCGAAGAAACAACGCTGTCCGTCCGTTCACACGTCTCAATAATTAAACAAGCTGGCGTTAACCTTCTGTCAATTATCAACGACATTCTGGATTTTTCAAAAATCGAAAGCGGAAAACTGGAAATTGCCGTTGAGGAATACACCTTATCATCTTTAGTGCAGGACATAATCAACATTATCAGGACGCGGGTATCTGATTCGCGCTTGCGTTTCTGGGTAAACATAGACAGCGACATACCAAATACCCTGATTGGGGACGAAACCAGAATCAGGCAGTCGGTGTTGAACCTTTTAAGCAACGCCGTGAAGTACACTGAAAATGGTTTTGTGTCATTTTCCATAAACGGGAAAATCGCTCCAGGTAATATTGTTGTCCTATCCATAGAAGTTGCGGATAGCGGCAAAGGCATTAAAGAGGAGGATCTCCCGATCTTGTTCGGTAATTTTGTCCAGCTTGATGCTGCGAAAAGTAAAAATATCGAGGGAACCGGATTAGGGCTTGCTATAACGCGTTATCTTGTGGAGGCGATGGGCGGTGAGATTGCTGTTTCATCAAAGTACGGCGAGGGCAGCATATTTACAATCACGCTGCCGCAGAAAATATTCAGCGCTGAAAAGCTGGCTAGCGTCGAAAAAGCTGAAGAAAAAAACGTGCTCATCTACGAGAGGCGCGAAGTGTGCGTGGATTCCATCCTTCAAACAATGGCCGACCTGGGCGTTAGGTGTACGCTCGTGAAAACGGCCTCCGATTTTTGTGAAAAATTGTCGGGCGGGGAGTACTCATTTGCTTTTATTGCGGCCAACCTGTATAAAAGCGTGAAAGAAACGCGCTCGGTAATCGAAACCAATTCCAGAATTATTTTAATTGCTGATTTTGGCGAGTCTACTTTCCTCCGCGATTTAACCGTGCTTTACACGCCGATATATGCCATACCTGTCGCCAATATTCTGAACGGAGTTCCCGATAAATTTATCAACGGGCATAATAATTCTACGGCCAAGTTCACCGCGCCCAGCGCGAAAGTTTTGATTGTAGACGACATAAATACCAATTTGAAAGTTGCGGAGGGCTTGCTGCTACAATATCGGATACAGGTTGACCTGTGCAGTAGCGGCAAAGAAGCGATTGAGGCTATAAAGTCCAAAAAATACGACCTGGTGTTTATGGATCACAAAATGCCCGAAATGGACGGCATTGAAACCACAAAGTACATCAGGGCGCTGAGCGCTGAAAATCCGTACTACAAATACGTGCCGATAATCGCGCTGACGGCAAACGCCGTTTCTGGCGCTAGAGAGATGTTCCTGAAAAACGAAATCGACGATTTTCTGTCAAAGCCCATTGATACCGTAAAGCTGAATGCCATCCTTGAAAAGTGGATTCCTGAGGAGAAACGGGGAAATTCAGCGCGAGAAAACGATGAAGCCTCTATTGAAATAACAAATACCTCCACGGAAAATATTGATGGCGAAGGCGTGAATATTATTAATGAGCCAGGTAAGGAGTTAAGTATTGAAGGCGTGAATGTCAAAAAGGGCGTAATGCTGTGCGGCGGAAAATTTGAGGATTATTTGGAAATGCTTGCCGTATTTTTGCAGGACGGGCTTGATAAAATACATGAAATTGGAACGAGTCTTAAAGCGGGTAACCTGCACCTGTATGTGATTTATGTTCACGCGCTGAAGAGCGCCGCCGCTGTCATAGGCGCTGACGAATTATCAAGAATGGCCAAAGACCTGGAGGCCGCCGGCAATCGAAAAGATATGGCGTATATTCAGATGCATAACGATGAGTTATTATCGGCTTTAAAGTCGCTTACAAATGACATCGGAGAAGCGCTAAAAACAGACTAGCGTGATAAAATAACCAAGACATCCTATTGAGGGGGCTGACATGGAAATATGAAAGGAATCTCGGAAATCAAAAAAGTTGTTATAGGCGGAGCGGGCTTGATGGGGGCATCGATGGCTCAAATCTTTGCGAAATGGGGCTATCACGTAACGATGTACGACGTCGCGCCTGGCAGCATTGAAAAAGGGAAAGCGCTTGCCGAGATCAATCAGCGAGTTCTGGTTGAACAGGGCGAAATCAGCGCGGAGCAGTCGCGCGAAATTCTTTCCCGCATGGCCTACACGATGGAGATGGACGCGTTTAAAGAGGCTGACTTCGTCGTTGAGGCAATCATCGAAAACATGGATATCAAACTTGATTTTTGGAAAAAAGTATCAGACCTCGCGCCGGAGGATATTGTTTTAACAACGAATACCTCCGGGCTTTCGATCACAAAATTGGCCAAAGTCGTGAAAAATCCGGGGCGCTTTTGCGGAATGCACTGGATCAACCCACCGCACATTGTGCCCCTCGTGGAGATAATTGAAGGCGCTGAGACAGAAAAACAGGCGCTCGACATTACCCGCGATGTGGCAATTTCCGTCCATAAGCACCCGGTTATTGTGCATAGCGACCCAAGCGGATTCCTTCTAAACAGGCTGCAATTCGCCGTTTTACGTGAAGCCATGCACATCGTGGAAAAAGGATACGCCACCGCGCAGGACGTGGACGACGTTATGAAGTACGGGTTGGGCATGAGGTATTCCTGCATCGGTCCGTTCGAAACAGCCGACTTGGGAGGGTTGGACACATTCCACCGCATCGCAAGCTATCTTTTCGCCGAACTGAGCGATGAAAAGACCCCGCACAAACTGCTGGCTGATCTTTACAACGAAGGCTCTTTCGGAACGAAGACCGGTAAGGGATTCTATGACTACTCCAACGGCGGCGCCGAGCGTGCGATCGCGAAAAGAGACAAAAATTTCCTTAAAGTTTCCAAATGTCTGTACGAAAATCTTTAAAAATTTCGGAGGAGTGAGCGCACTCCTCTAATTTTTTGCACTAAAATTCTTCTAAATTTAAGGAGCGTGAAGTTGTTTTGGGTAAAGAAATTGTTCTTGCCGGCGCGTGTCGCACGGCGATAGGGAAAATGTCCGGAACTCTGGCGAACGTGTCGGCTGCTGATTTAGGCGCTGTGGTTATTAAGGAGGCGCTGAACCGGGCAGGGGTGAAACCGGAGCAGGTTGACGAGGTCTACATGGGCTGCATTTTGCAGGCTTCTCAGGGGCAGAACGTC
>Ga0123352_10018341_pt1 | contig 11156 bp, 5 predicted proteins | sample TergutLab28metaG_FD_89700 | JGI IMG/M metagenome (GOLD analysis project Ga0123352, IMG submission 89700) | Labiotermes labralis P1 segment gut microbial communities from Petit-Saut dam, French Guiana - Lab288 P1 | ecosystem: Host-associated > Arthropoda: Insects > Digestive system > Gut ... | reverse complement strand
TTCTTCTGCTACTAGTACTACTACTGCTACTACTACTACTACTACTACTACTACTACTACTACTACTACTACCACCACCACCACCACCACCACCACTACTACTACTACTACGTATTACGTACTACCGTAACTAGTACAGGGCCATTTTCTCGTTCAGCAACTAAGAGAAGTTGTAGCTGATGCAACGCCTTTAAATGTGTTCTGTGGTACGAGAATACGACATACTTAATTGCGTATTTCTGGGTGAATATTCTTTCCCATTCCTACCGGTTAATTCGACCTGACGCTATTAATTTAAGCTTAAAAATTGCGAAAAAACAAATGCTCTATCCACCATTTTGTCAGCAGATTTTGATCTCTAAGCAGACAATAGACCGCTGTGGATGACAGTTGTCCCGTCATTTATTCCGAGGAACAGTTGCAATGGAAGTGCTTCTTTCTCAGTATGGAAGGTACAGGGTTGTCCGAACAGTCCTGCTGAAGAAATACACATTTCATCACGATATTATCAAGTATTCGTATTTACAGTGTTTATGCGAAACTGTTAGTCTGGACTCAAACTGTAGCAAGTGAATTGCAGATCGTGGCATAAGATAATGTTCGAATGTTTAGAACATGTTACATTCGATGTGATAATATGACCTGGCGCCCAGTTTAAGAAAGGCCATTGAACAGAGGTTCGCTTGTCACCCAGGACATATCAGTCTATGTCTCCAATACCGCCTGTATCTCCCTCGACGTCAAAATTCTCCCACTCCCCAATTACGAGTTCTGTAACAGGAGAACTTCCAGACAAACAAAACAACACAACAAGTGCTTGAAATGTTACTTCCAGAAATAAGCTGACAGTGTAAATCCATACACAAATTCCCTGTTCAAAATGAAACCTTCAGTAAACAGAGAGGTGGCCTACAGACGAGTTTTAAATATGACATTTGTACAGCTGGCTGTATCGCCGACAATACGAGATGCATTCGAAACGTCTAACAAATTACGGCGAAATAAGTATGCACATGTGTAATTTTAGTATTCCACAGCTTTGCGTATTTACAAAACCAACATTTGCACACACAATATACATGACAATACAGTATGTCCACCTACATGTTTTAGCGGCCATCCGCCATAATCAAGGAGTAAACACCAATTTACTTAAAACCCAGTAAAATGTGAAATTTACAATGACAAAATGCTATGATAAGTATTCTATTATTGCAAATGTGTCATATTTTACTAGGCTCTAAATAAATTTATGTTCACCCCAAGATGATGGAGGGTGTCCGCCAAACATGTCGGAGTACATAATGTATTTTCATGCACATGGTGTGTGCAAATGCTGGTTTTGTAAATAAGATATACAATATTCGCAGAGTATAACCAACAAGATGCAAAGTTTCACAATTTCTTTATTTCTGTAAGACGCTCTAAATGTTTCAGACGGTTTTTCCGCCCATCATCAGGAGCTCAAAACTGCACATACAGCGTCAGGTATTTGTCAGACCAATATTGCTACCTGCCGCTGTATGTGCAGTTTTGAGCTCCTGATGATGGACGGAAAACCCGTCTGAAACATATACAGCGTCTTACAGATAAAAAGAAGTTGTGAAACATTGTAACTTGTTGGTTATACTCTGCGAATATATTGGCGATGCACTGCCTATGAATGTTAAAAGAAATGCAATCTTGTTGCAAAGAATAAACGTACAGTTCTCACGTGCTTGTTTAATATTACAATCTTCTAGAATAAGACGTCTTGTTGACTGGTCAGTCTGCTTTCTCTCCTGTTCCGTATTCCGGAGGATCCTGATCAGATTTCAGCACGGCAATCGTTCACCCTGAATGGGGTCATTCGTGGTTATCTCAGTCCCTCCATGTAAATTCCGTAACATTATTTTAAGTTAAGCAATTACTCATTTTCCTGCGTCCTTTATTACACACTATTTATTAAACTTTTAAAGCCTACTGGTTATGTATTGCACCAACAGGTTTAACATTCAAGAATTGTAATTGCTGTCCACATTGTGTGTGTGTGTGTGTGTTTTGGATTCATCTCAGAAAAAACAGCGACTTGTGCCCCTATACTACTTAACTGATTGGTTTTTATAACCGAGATGAAATGTGTTTACTGCAAGGTACGAACTGGGTCTTCAAATAAAGCAGTCTGCGCTTCGTCTTTATATGGTTAATCACAGCTACCACTATTTGGCATTAAAAGAAACAGATGGCGTAGTTCACTTGACTAAAAAACGAGATGAGAAGCGGCACAGGCATTATACGGACTAAGGTCTTCACGATTTTTATTATTTCATTTTTGCTGATGTTCAACATTTCAGATAGAAACATAGTGTTAGAAATACCACCGTACTTGAAATGCCACGTTGCATACCGCCAGTGATTTGATAATTATGCATAGTAACATAACATGATACAAAATTTTATGTTTTAACGAGACGGATCATTTAGTGTAAGTTCATATTCAGTTCTAAGGAAGAAGACTCAACTAGGATTGTCAGAACAGAATAATGAGAAGCTATGTGACTTGCACACTTCATTCAATACTATTAGCTTAAACAAATAAATGACAAAGCGACGGACGGATTTAGCACGGATGTAAAATATCAGAAAAATAAACATGTTTTGTCGTAAACCTTAAAGTAAGAGACAATTTATAAGATCATGACAAAGATCCGAGTAGACTATAAATAACAATCCCACCGTTACAGAGTGAGGGCTACATTCATCTGGCCCAGACACCAATTCCAGTGTTGAGCTAATGCACGGACAGTAATAAACACGTAACTGCAGCCAGGTCGAGGAATGTTCTTCCCACCTAAGTGAGGCAAGGTTCGGGAAAACCGGTTACAAATTTTACACTAAAAACCGAGAGTTTAAAATTCGTATGACTCATAAATATAGTGTTTAAAAAGAAGTAACGTAGTGTTAGACACAATTCCTGCGGATAATTACGTATTAAGCCACACAGCAATCAACACAAGAGGTGGTCACATAATGCTCATAGAAGGTAACGTTTTGTGCACCTTCATGATTCTTGAAAAACGTAAATACATTGTCAAGAAGACAGGTTCCGGGAGAACTGCTTAGAATTACAATGTACCTTCCTGGAAGGCACACACTCTCTGGGGCACACTGCTGCTCCACGTTCCTTTCTTCATTCTATTCCTTCGTTTACAATACACTTTTTAGCATTTTCGGTGAGACTTTCAACTTTCTCCTGTTATCTTGATTAATTCCTGATTAACCTACTCCATTCTTGCTACCCTTTTAAAAGACTTTAGTCCTGTTTTGTCCTGAAGGTTCATTTTCGGTCCACCACTACAAGAACTATAAGAATCTCCACTCATTACCTAAATGTACACGGTCTGGATCCATACAAACAAGGCCATCGGTATTCCAGGTATAAAGTGGTTATTAAACTTCTTATTCAAGGATTTTTTAAGCCTGTCGTCCATCTATCAGTTGCCCGTTAGTTCTGCATCATTCACAGAATTCAGCAAAGCATTTGGAGTGGAAAGTTACGAATATACTAACATAAAAATCCCCTGAAATTGCAAACGCAAAATTTAAAAATTTCCATTTATAGCTACCAATTCCACGCACATATATACTACCGATTCATTACCACACCTGGGTCACAAGTCACAATATGAAATCACGATTAACTGCTTTCACAGACGACATAGAAATGTAGCCAAACTGAACAGGTGGTGTTAAAATCCCCATTTGGTTCACCCCGTTGTGTATATAACTCTCTATATACGGCCTTCGTTTTACAAAATATCTACGTACTAACCTTACACCCACACGTCCAACATCCAACGTAATAATTTGGTTGAATTACAAAAATACCAACCAACTTACGTGTGCCGTAGGCTTTAAAAAATCCTAAGAAAGCTAACAAAACGCAAAAACCACAAACAGCAATCTAAGAGGTAAGAAAGCTGGAAGTCACAATAAGAGACATACGTGCAACATAGACGTAGAGTGAAATGTGAATGTTGAAGAGATGCAGCGAAAGAGGAAAATGTATAACACTATTGTTGTAATTCGAACAGTTCGATTCTACATAAGTTCACGTAACACACAAACACATGTATATAAAGGCTAATATTATTAGAGGGCAGCCACTGTCACATACACAGTATAAATAACAGAATAGAAATCAGCAACCGTATACAAGACCAATGAAGACATGCTAATATTTATTTCTTGAATTAATTTTAAACTGTATTAGGAAAGTAAATACAAACAAAACTGCTATGATATATATCTTTAGTATATATCATAGCAGTATTACTTTTCCAGGGCGTTATACAGCACGCATATGTAACGTATTTTGCAGAAAAACTCTGGCATCCAGAATTCCTCGTGCATTACAGGTAACTGTAACGAATGATTTTTTTTTCATTTCAATGTTGCTTATGTTTTTCTTGACTACTGATGTGATGGAAAGCAGAAATATGTAGTCACATTATGGTTTAACAGAAAGTTGTGTTGCCTGAAATACCCACTGACTGAAGAGATGTATCGGTATCGGCAAACATCTGGACTGCACTACCGACCGCAACATGGTAGCTGTCGATGCTTCGCAACGACATAAATTAGGCTATCAGGGTTTTACTGATGTACGCTTCACCACGGCCACAACGCGAAACTCTGAGGCTAAATCGCAAAACATTTAGACCAGTATGTAAAATCAATACCCAAATTTTTCATAAATCCTCTAATAAGAAGCCTGGAGTTCTGAAAATGTAAGCAAGGACAAAGTAGGCGCTATTTGTTCTTCTCGGAAAAAAGTTTCTGTAATATTCTCTTCTGAATAGGGTCTGAAAATTCTAAATTTTCACCTTCAAAAGTTTATTCATTAAGTTTCGTAAACCCTTCTGAATAGCCATTCCGAAACCACTGAAGTTTCTGAGCCCACGTATTTACTTAGTTCCCTAAAACATCGTGTTAGAAACCTCTGCTTGCACTTTTAGACTTAGCCACTATAAGTTTTAGTGCATTTGTGATTATCGACTTTGTGTCGCTTTTGTAAATGTGTACATTAACTTCAAAGTCATTTTACACAAATTACTTTTCCAGGGTCTAATACATATAAAGCGACAACTCCATTTAGCCTAGAGCCCAGCAGTGACAGAATGATGTCAGCTTCTTAAATTCATCTGCTTATCTTCACGTTTCTTCCCCTTACCTCATTTATGCTCTGTTGGACACAAATGCCTATACTCTCAAACTGAAATGGGAAGGCAGAAGACCTGCAGTTTTTATTGACTTTTCAATGTACCTTACTGCACAAATACATAAAATATTAACGCAATAATACATTCTATATTTGTACATTTTATTAGTGACTTGCAAAAATCACAGATATTAAATCAGCAATTACAAAACTGCGGTATACGAAGCTTCATAACGTGGTTCATGATTTGGATTTCGAACACAATTTCAAAGCAACCAAAAATATTTGAAGCACTAATTACCATGCACTGATGCGTCATTATGAAAATAAAACCAAAAACGTGCATATGAAGTTATGTGAATTTATTACACTATAGACGTCGTAAACCTTCTAAATGTTACGGTCACATCCTGTGGCCAAATTTAGGGATATTTATCACGTGCACGAGACTTCCACCTATAGGTGTGATGATACCAGAGGCTGTGTAATGCAATTTTGACGTCCTGGTGATGAGCACATGTGCTCGAAACATGTAGAAGCATGAAATAAACTTATTGTTAAACAAAAATTTTGTGCATCAAGTTGGTTAATTACTGAGATAAATATACTGTGATGCACGGTCAGCAAAACGTCAAAAAATTCATGGATGTGTTTTTTTGAAGGACGTATTACATCAAAATCGAAACCAATTTACAAATATAAAATATTAAATTTCAAATGTAAGGTTTAAAATATATGTTCACATATAAAATACTGATAAAATTATTTGTGCTCAAGTGCGTGAGTGAGGGGTGTTTATGTGCTGTGTGTATCGTATCGCCATCCTGAAATGCAGGAAATATTTAGCTATACGAGGTTTATAATATGTTGTTAAATAAGATTATTGACGCAAATTACATATAATGAATGACAAAATATATTGAACCCTCAGCAAGAAGATAAACAACCTACGTTCTGCCACATACAAGGACACTTCTGTCGTCATAAATACAACAGATATACAAGACACTCCATACCAACTGTCAAGTGCCACGCCAGAGTACAGAATGTGACTGCGATACTTTTCTGCCGAGAAGATTTAGAGTACTCGTAATTGGCTTCCAATACAACCTCGAACGATCTTCACGCTGCTCACTCCGGGACCTTACCATCGATATGGAAAGTACCATCAGCCCCCCTTGATGTCAACAATCAAACAATTGACATCCAGCATATAAGAAATTAAAACGATTGACTAGAACTCCCCACATAATGTATTATACAAACGACACACATACAACCTCAAAGAATTTCGTAACAAATTCTGTACACATAATTTGTTACACAAGCAGATAAAACTACAACGGTTGTCGTTTCCAATGTTAAAACGTGCCTACAAAAAATAAATACTTTCCTTAAAACACAACAGCACTACACCACTTGATACGTAACACACTGACAAACATTTTCACATATATGCTATAATATACATGATCTTATTTATCAATACATTACTGACCTCCTACACACACGGGCGCGCGCGCACGCACACACACACACACACGCATATATATATATATTGTATTGCAGGATGGCCATACGATATGAACAGCACATGAAGACCCCTCACTCACGCCATTTAGAACGAATAATTTTATCAGCATTTTATATTTTAACGTCTATTTTAAAACTTGTTTTTAAAACTTAATATTTTAGATTTGTAAATTAGTTTTGGTGTTCTCTACATACATCCTACGAAAAACACCTCCCTGAAGATGGCCACAATAGGTAGCCGAAACATAATGGGGGCCTACGACGTCTATAGTGCAACAAATTCACATATCTTCATAAGCACTTTTTGGTTTTATTCTCATAATAGTTAAAAACATGTTCACCGCTATCCTGTGAACAGCAACGTGTGTCCGTGAAATAAACGTACGTGTTTTATTTTGCCTATAATGCACGATAATATGTAGTTTGAAATACCGTCAATGAAAATGAATGGAAAGAGTAAGTTAGGTGTCACCCTGACACGAAGGGAACGAGAAATGTTAAAGCCCCAGAATCATTTATGTCTTTTTATTCATAATTTGCACTCATTTCGAACGGTATGCTTTGTATTAATCGAGACAATACAAACGAATTCATAAAAATATTTACACGCTCAGTGTCATTACTTGGCATCAAATGCTCAATTAAAGAAAACAAATGGATTTTGCAAGTATTACTTTTGATACAAATATCAAGGTTAACGTGACAGGCAATATGCGTGTAACGTAACATTGAGGCGCGTTCGTGCAACCATTGTTGCAGTGGAAAACCAGTAAGTATTAAATATTATGAGTGTGCGTTTGTAGTCTTAGGTATGGAGCATGCGCCATATGTCATCTGTGGCCCGTCCGGCACAAAAATATTCTTCAACATTATACAAAAAAAAAAGCACTTTTTTTTCGAAAAAAGTTACTGAATACAAAATGTGCGTTTTTATTTTCTCTACAACTTTTGTCTGAAACGTTTCTCATTCTAAGCAGTGAGCGAGATATGATCAAAAATGTTATGTTGGTCATCATGGGAAGTACCCGTTATTCGTCTCAGATTTTAATGAAACTTGAATTTTCTCGACAGATTTTCGAAACATACACAAATATAAAATTGTATGAAAAGCCATCCACTAGAAGCCGAGTTGTTCTATGCCGGCGGGATGACGGACGGACAGAGGGACATGACGAAACTAACAGTCGCTTTTCGCAGTTTTACGAAAGCGCTGACAAATTCCTGTATTCCATAAAATTCTCAACACTTCCAAACATAAAACGGAAAGCTACACAAAACATACACACTGTGCAACACGAACTATATTCACCACTAATAACCTGCACGAAAGGTTTCATTAGCGAAGAGCTTCGATTAGAAAGAGGAAGCATTCGGAGGGCTAACTGCAGCCATGAAAGAAGTCCCACGTGGTTAATAGTACCATACAGCACTGAGGTAAACATCTTGCAATCTTAACGACCGCAGGTGGTAAAAGCGAAATTTTTAAAGCCCCAGTCTAAAAGTTACCAGCACCTCCAAAGCCAGTTGTATTAGTGTTCACGTGAGGGAGAATTAGTAACATACACGATACCTGCGATTTGATATTGGGTTAGACCAGAGGCTTTGACTGCATACTTGGCTTTTCCTGAAAGGTCAGCGAAGAGAACGAGTTTCTGCTCCACGAATCGAACCCTGTATTTTGGGAATAAGTGCAAGATTAGCACAATATAGTGGATCACAAAAACATTATTTGTGGAAAAGAACTAGGCATGTGATGAGATAGACATTTTCTTACAAGCAAACCGAACGCGACTTGTATGAACTGCGGAGACGGAAAACTTGAAGTTCATTATTGATTTCCTGCTGTTTATAATCGACATACAAGGTCAGTTCAGGACTCCGATTCGGATTGTGGTCAGTCAGACGAGTGGGGTAGCTTTACATCTGGAGTAAAAAGTCCTCTAGATCACCGACTGTCAATGAAGGCTTAGGAATATTACAATATTCTGTGGGAAATAATGTTGCGTAGATCGGTCATCTGTAGAAAGTGAACGAAATAGTGAAATGAATCACCAGGCAGAAGATTTCATATGATATTACATATTAGTTTGCTTCTACAAGGAAGTCTATGGGAAATCGAAAATGTTTGGTTACTAGGAAACGAAATGGAGGCGCATGAATTAATCTCTATACGGCCTAAACGGTCTTTTCTGACTTAACCAATGGTCATTTGTGGTTACGTCCACAGCCTACGTAACTACATAAAATAGAGTATTACTGAAAAGACGACTCGCTGATTAAAAACAGATCGCATCTTGTGGTAAAAGCGACAGTTCATTACAGTACTTGCAAGAACAAACCACTGGAGCCTACCCTGCGCCACGCCCTTTTATAGATCTACTGTTTCTTTAAGACCAATACAATATTCAGATTTAAGTTTTTCACGGATTTACGTACACGACTTGGGTAGTTTGCTACGTACACACCGACGATCAGGAGAAACTTACCACGTCCATTTAACGGCAGAAGAGCCATCCAAGGGTCTTGCGCTCGGATCATTCTGCGAACTTGCAGATGACCATAAAAGTTTGCTCCGCAACGCTGATGCATGTTTACCAAAATAGCAGTCATGACCGAAGAGGCCTTAATCTTAGCTGTAATATTAATTTGTATCTATGCACAGATTATCCAACTGGTTTCGTCAATTCAGACGTGTGGGCTCAAAGTCTGTAGGCACATCTGATTTCCCACGCGTGTATAGGCGAAGATAAACGTACATACAATTTTAGTCGGAAATCCTTATGGGAAGATACGGTGCGGGACTTATGTTAGGTGCTAAGACGATAATGGGGTTGGTATTAAACAAGGAGGGTGACGGCTATGCTTGAAGAATAGTGGCACAAAATAAGAAATGGTTAGGCGATCGTATCATTACAAAATGGAATGTTCTGGCCACCTCTGCAATTATTAGCTTATCACCATGTACTGTACACTGGGGAGTTAATTTGTTACAATTTCAGTCTTATTCCGCAAATACTTCCTGGTACTCAGAGTCTGAAATTATCAGACAGATGTGGTCTAGTGGTCAGAGTTTCTGGCTACAGATACAGAGGTCCCGGGGTCGATCCCCGGCGCTACCAGATTTTCTGAGTAGTAGTGGGTCTGGAACGGGTTCCACTCAGCCTCGTGAGCCTTGTGAGGTCAATTGAGGAGCTACTTGAATGAAAAAAGTAGCGGCTCCAGGTCTAGAAAACAGAGATTAACGGCTGTGGGGACCCGTTTCGCTGACCATGTGACACCCCTCTATCCGCAAAAGTTGGCACTAACTTCGCCGACCCGCGGCGGCCGCTCTGTCGGTATAGTTCGCGTGCGGACTAAGGCCACGGAGTTTAGTTTAGTTTTAGTCGCAGTCTTATTCCGCAAAGAGTCTGAAATTATCAGACAGATGATCAAATTTTCTCGATGAACTCCATGTTGCCAACTGGATTTGTAAGTGGTATAGCGGTACAGCTGAATATCAAGAACAGGCCTACCTAGAGTCCAGACGTCGCGTCCACTGATCCCCTATCTTTGGACCCTTTATACACCAGACTGGAAAATCAATTGCAGCAAACGCCGACGTAAACCAAGCTGTAACATCCTGGCTACAAATACTCAATAAAGATTTCTTCTACAATGTGATATGATCCTTACTGCAAAGGTGAGACAAATGCCTGAATGTTAATGGTGACTACATGGAAGTCTGACGTGAAATATCTGTCACTCATTTCGAAGTTAGGACAACGTTCTTCGCATTAGTTTGTTTGTTGCTTGATTTCTAAAAGCTCAATTGCAAATCTAACTTGTCTTGCGTCTAGGGACCTTAATGGAACGCCAGTTTATGGGTACTTAAAATTCAGCAAGCCCGGACATGTTCAAGTACTATGTGGCCAGCATAGTGACATACAAACAATGCTTCAAATTCATATATTAGCGACTTCACTCTAGTCGAATATATGATCAACTATTACATTTTTTTCTGAGTTATTGGCATAAAGTCATGGAACACTCTATACACAAAATATGAAAATTACGTCATCTGCACCATACAATATTTTGATAAAGGTTTAACAAGTGAAATATCACTAATACGTAACACGATTAATTCCATAATCACAAAACACGAAGCAACTCTCACAAGAGGAACACTAATCCAAGTAACATGTAACTATACTAAAACCAACAAGTCATCATGAATCACACGTGGGGTGCATGTTTGCTGTTGGTCACATGTGATTCATGACGACTTGTTAGTTTCAGTTTGTCAATTATTGTTTTTATTGAGAAGAATGAGATGGGCTGGGCATGTGGCGCGTATGGGTGAGGAGAGGGGGTGTATAGGGTCTTGCTGGGGAAACCGGAGGGAAGGAGACCACTGGGGAGACCTAGGCGTAGATGGGTGGAT
>Ga0123352_10018340_pt1 | contig 11156 bp, 3 predicted proteins | sample TergutLab28metaG_FD_89700 | JGI IMG/M metagenome (GOLD analysis project Ga0123352, IMG submission 89700) | Labiotermes labralis P1 segment gut microbial communities from Petit-Saut dam, French Guiana - Lab288 P1 | ecosystem: Host-associated > Arthropoda: Insects > Digestive system > Gut ... | reverse complement strand
TTCCTCTTCAAAATGCAGTTTGTTTCATAATTGTAACGTATTTGGTTCCTGTATTATTCACATTTTATATACAGGGTGTGCTAAAATTAAAAAAATAATTCCGGCGCCAAAAGGTTAAGGACCCTTGTTCTGAAGCAAAGTTGGAAAGCAAAGCGATACGAAATCAAACTCATCATTAGCATTCGTTAAGGCCGCATTTCTTTTACATCCGTTGTAACACTATCTACCTACTTTCAGAGGATTGAACAGTAGAAAGAAGAGGAAATCATGTGAGTAAAAACACGAACTGTGGTTACGTTGTATGTGCGCTACCTGCTAGTCTCTTGCTCCTTCACAAGGATTGATGGTTATTGGAAAGATGTTTCTTGTGTTCTAGAGGTCGAACAAATTTATGGGAGAGCGGGAATTCCCCATGGAAACTCAATCCATCATCTTAAGGAGGTTCTTGCTCCGCCACAACGTACAGTACGCTGTAAGTGACTGAGGAAAAAATTCTGATTATAGTGCACTCTGCAACTGTGGTTCGAATTACTGCTCTGTTTCTGTATGTTCTTTATCCTCAAATTTTATATTACACACATACATTCGGCGACTGCCATTAAGACCTAGTTTCATGACACTCTAGCCACCACAGCGTTCCTTTTCCTGCGTAGTCATGAAAATCATCACATCATTCGGAGCCAATACATCCTTTCTTTTGAAGCTAACTTCACACAGAAGAGTCTTTCTTAATAAACTAGGAACTCTTCCGCTAATCAAAGAAACTTTCGCGTTTTATGGAACGCGAAATTTATTACCGTGTTCACAAAAGCCCGCAACTTATCTCTCTACTGAAGTAGACCAGTTCCGTCTACGGCCTCGTAAATGTATTTCTTGAGGACACGTCAGAGATAGAGCGGTGGTAAACAACCGAAAGATAAAGAGTCGAAACGCATTAACACTATGCCCCGCAACGTACGCGTGCATTCTCACAACATCTTTGCTGGTTTGTGTATTATTTCTTTCCTGCTTTCACCGTTGTTTCTTTATTTGTTCTCGAAGCTCTCTTTCCTTTTATTCTCTCTTCTTTCATTTCGTTCTCCCTGTATTTCTCTTTTGTTTTTTCTTTGAATTTACTTTATTCTATCTTTTATGATTTCCTTCCTACTCCTCCTTCTTCATTTTATTCTCCATCTCTTTTCTCGTCCTCTTAATTTCATTCTTTCATTCTATTTGTTTTTCTACTCTTACACTTTAATTTCATGCTTTAATTTTTCTCTTTAGATTTTCCTTTTTGACATAATTTTTCTCTTATTTACTTCTCCTCCTCTGTTCTTTTTTCTTCTATTTTATTTGTCTCTTCTTTTTTCTCTCTCTCTCTGCCGATCTTTGTTTTGTTAGTTTGTATCCAACAGTTGAAGTGATACTGAAATGCTTGGATGTTGGCAGGCTTGCGTGTCACCTGACAAATTTGCATTGTGACCCGCATAGCCCGTATGCGTTTGAAGACCTTATTTACCGCCTCTTAGCACAGTACTAATGAGTTTCAACGTTTAATGTCTCTGTGACGTCTGACACACAAAGACGAGTCATGTTCAAGTAATTATTTATTTAAATTTCGATCATTCTCCTAATACTGTGAAAGGTTTCACAAATTAGAATAAAATACGTTACTTTTAAGTGAAGAAGTAATTGGATGCCAATAGAATATGGCACAGCTATTTCAGAGGCTGGAGGGCTGGTGTAAAATTCCCAGGAGGGATTATGCTCTTCGTCAACACTTCCACCATCACGCTGCGGTCTACCCATTTCCCAAGCCTCCAGACTTCCCCGGGGTAATACGGCCGGATTGTGAAAGTACTACTACTCTTCTGATTAATACCCTATTCAGAATAATCTATAATATGACAAATAAATCTAAAATCCATAGAAGGGAACATTGCACTGCGTTCTTCTTCGTAGCTTGAGGAACTTGACCTAACTTTCTTTACTAGGCATGAAACGGATTTTCTGTAGTAAGTTGTTCTCAGATCACAGTGGATGGTTTTGCTGTGCACGGAGGAATTTTTATTTACTTTTCATTCCAAATTACAGAAGCAATGCTGGCCATGAGACTCTACATGAAAAAGTTCTATTTTTTTTTTGATAATCATGTGTTGGAAAAATATTAATATACTCTTCTCTGTGTCAGTCAGTCAATGTAGTTTATTTCGGCAACTTTATAAACATCGGTAAAAGAGAGAGAAAGAGAAACTAGGCTTAACGGGGAAGGAAGGACAGAAGTATAATCCGCATTCGTACTTCGCGTATTTATTTCAGTTTAGAGTCATTGATCTAGCTGTAGAGGTAGGTCCCTGATACACTTCCATAGCATGATGTTTATTAACAGGGACAACTTGACATATGAATGCCGGAAGAGTTCAAGTTTCTAAATATAAACTTTTAGGGCTCAATCTATCTCCAAACTTTTATTTTCTCCTCTCCAAAGCTTCCAGACCGATTCCGGGACCCACCTAGTCTGTTATCCAAAGGGTACTGGGGCTTTTTCGGGTTTAAAACGGCCAGAGCGTGAAGTTTACAACCCACCTCCATCTAGCACAAACGTTAAGAAACAGTGGAACCATATTTCTACTCAACCTATATGCTTTCAGGGCATATGTAGCACAAAGACAACATTTGCCTTCTTTATTTATTTCTTTATTAATGTGTACTTTAGCATTCAGTACCTCAGTTTATAGGTTCGATATGATGGAATTGTTGGTGGAAAATGAAACAGAAAGATATTAAAGGAAGCGACACATTCTAATATGCCGTACTGCCGCGCCGCTTGCCGAAGAATTCCCAAAAATCAAACATATGGACTACTTCGTTGCTGGGACGATATTCGAAATCCAGAACTCAAGCATACTGAAGAACCCGACCGTGGCGTTCATTGTAAAGAGCGCATGTTCTACTAAATGGCATACAAGGAGCAAGAAGATCTACGAAAGAGTACAATCTTTTGCTTTGAGCCACTCCTTAAAAGTGACGTAATCATTAGTCGGCATCAAATTCACGAAACCTTAGCCGACGCAACAGTAGCAGTGGCTGCGAACCCCGGATATTTCGTCTGCACCACCTAATGAGCCTGTCTAATGGCCGCCATTTTCTTTGCTCTCTGCCTTGATTATGATTTTCATCCCTCTCTCCTTTCCATTTGAGCACGATTTGCAGGGGGCAGTCAACCCTCCCACTACTGGTCCTGGATTTCAATTACCAGCATAATTATCACCCTGCGGCCTCTCATTAACAACTTCAAAAAACGCATGATGCTGTTTCTTTGTTCCACTTTCATTTACATCACGATTTGTAACTGAAGTTATAAAAGAAGCATATAACAATATATAACAGACAAATGGCTTTGGTGGCTTGTAACACATTGCAGTAGGCCTAGTAAGGTTTCTCCTTTCATACATTGTGGTTACCATATACACCATGAACTTTGTTGTTGATATATTAGGAACATGAACTCAAGGACGAAGCATTTGCTACAGATGGGATGGATAGCAAACGTTTACGACATATTCTTCGGAAAACCTGAAGGAAGGAGATAATTTGGAAGATCTAGGCATAGTTGCAGAATTTTACGATAATGGCTCTAAAATAAATATATTGGAGTATGTTGATTGGATCCTTCAGGCTCATGACATTGACTAGTATCAGGTCCGTGTGGGCACGGTAATGACATTTAGGTTTCCGTAACGCAGGGCCATAATTTGACTAGCTAAAGATTATTTAGCTTATCAAGTTGGGCACTGCTCAAAGGATATATTGAGCTTTCAAAAAAAATAATAAATCTTGACTTTGCCCAGCTACTGTGCGTAATTGGCCCTCACGATTTTCCTTGAACAACAGTAACCAACTTGTCTGTGCAAATAGTGTCGGTGATAAATGAATACGGAGCATTGATGAAATGATATTGACAAAGGAATACAGAAGCAATGAGAGAGAGAAATCTGTCCTAGTGCCACTTCATCCATCACACGCACTGGTCTGGGATTAGACCCGGTGCACTGCGGTGAGATGCCAGCGGCTAACCGTCTGTGCAATTACACGGACAGTGATGGAGCCAGTGCATGTTTACCGTGAGGTAGAAACTGAATTTGATCATTTATAGCTTAAATTCAACGCTTTTTTGGGGGGTACCGCTGATACTTACATTGTGATGGACCGTATCAGGCACTGCTTACATTTACGAATTCTGAATGTGTTAATGTTTGTGCGGCCCCTTTTCGTGTCTTTCGATATTCTAAACGCTCAGAACTTTCGTTTCGTTTTATGAACTAATTACGTGATATATTGACTAATAAATTCTTATCCTGGCTCGCCCTGTCAACTGAGTGATTGATTTACACGGATTCTGACTGCCTAATAAACCGATTTTATAACCTGTCAAATAGGCTAACTAAAGTGTTCTTTCAGTAAGCAAACAAAATAATTACAATTTATCAACTGAGAATGAAGATTGCTGTCTTCTGGTCTGTTCAGCCTTGTTGTACTGTACAGTACCAAGGTTTCGAAAGAAGGTAAAACTGCTATGTTCAGGTCAAGGTCATCTCCGTGTTGGCAGTTTTATTATCCTCCAACCCAGAGGAATGTGCACCACATGTTGGGGTTTTCTAGCGTATAATACAATGCTCTGTGGTAACTAGTTACCGAAGTGTCGGGGAAGTATACTGCTACCATCTTCAGGTTAGAAGGCTTTATAGCCTGTATCATTCATTTCGTCAGTCGCAGCACTATAAAGCCTCTGGCTCTTTCCGCGAGACGCCACGTTGGTTCGGAATGCACAAAAAGGCTTTTGTTATAAAAATCCTTCAATTTATAACAGTCGTTTAACTCAATTATACGCTGCATGCATTTGGTAATGGCCGTAATTTTTTGGCAGTTACACAATTGTAACGATATTCCATATTTCAAAATTCCATAACTAACAACACATACCTGAATTGTTGCCCCTTATAAATCAAGGCTGCCTCACATTCGATCAGTTCACACAACAAAACTGTTTTCCAATTGCTGCTACAATTTCCATGTATAATACAACTTCCTGTTTTCCCCGTTAAAATTAGGAATTCTTCAAATTTTATATACGTTTTCAACAACGGAAATCAGGACAGTGGCAATGTCTGTGAATGTTATTGTTGGTGGGAAGCTAAGTTATTTATGTGCACAATTGAACGCCATACCATGAAGATATAAGGCGTGTAAAAGTATAGGATCATGCATTCTTAACTGCCCCACGGGATGAAAGTGCGTGATTGAGTTACTGTCCCGATCACTTTAACTACGGAAAAGGAACTCTGGATATCCACTGGATAGGAGAGTGCGTGGGCCTCACAACTGTTGTGGATGATATGGATAAGAGAAAAACTTGTGCTTTTGCCAGAAACTTCACTCCGACTTCTCTATCGTGTAGGCTGTACTTCAGTCAATACACTGCTTAGCTACCCAGATATTATGGCGATGGTATAGAAAACAATATCACTGTTTCTTTTTTCTATTTTTTCTTCCCCGTCGCGGTCTTCCTCTAATTCTCTTTCGCTTTACTTACAATTTTCTTGCACCTTACCTGTCTTATACTCCTCTTCCTACTCATTTGTCTAGGTCCCTCTTGTTTTATTGTTCCTTTTCCTCTCTATCTTCCTCTCATTCTTTATTCTATCATTTTCCTTCTTCACCTTCACATTTTTCCTCAAAGCTTTCTTTTCTCAGCATTCTCTATCTTCATTCTCCTCTGTACAATATCATATTTTCCTCAAGCTTCTTCTTCTACCTGGTACCTTTTAATTTTTTAGTTCATTTCTTCTTGTATCTTGCTTGTTATGCTCCTTATTTTACTACGTTTTGACTGGCGCAGCTCTAACCAATCATTGTGCAACGGACAAGTTACATAAGTAGGTTAACAAGTAGTTTAGTATAGATTAGTTAGTTAGTGACAGGTTAATTAACTGGTTTGGCAACTTTTAGTTTTATGCAGCCAGGATTTTTTTTCAGTTACTATAAGATTAGGCCTAGGGTAGGACCACTGAAGGATCTTGGTTCGATTCCAGGCAGATATTGTTTGTTCTTCACTCAAGCGTATTGACTGGTTCTCCGGGCTAATCAGCCTATTATTCAATATAAATCGAGGGTCTTTTTGCTAGGCTAAGGCGGCCGAAGAGAAACTTCTATACAATGACAAAGTTCGAATGTATATACACCTCCACTTCCACATCTGTATTCACAGCATCGAGCTAAATGAAGCACAGGGCAAATTTACGCATAAATTTACTTTCAGTTTTACGGTTCATTCCTTCAATTTGAGCTATCAAATAAGCAATTTTCTGCCTTCCGTTCCAGATTTAGCACCACTGTTTGGAAAAGTGTCATTAATGTGGCAGTCAGTGCCCTCAGACCTTTACTAAATAATGTAAATTGCGCACTCTGATAGTGAAATCTTCTAACAACCACTGTTTCTTTAATTCCTGTTCCTTCTAGAGTGATGACAGACGTGTAAACACAGAGTCGCGCTTCACAGCACCTTTTGTTCCTACCACTTTTAAAAGGTGTTTCTGACACTTCCCAGACACTGCATCCTACTCAATACTGAACACTGCCAGGCAGCGATAAATCGTGGAGACATATATCACATAGTCGTCCGAACAAGCAGGAAACCAGACTCATGATATTTCTTTGCTTCAGCTCGAACAAAGAGAGGATAGTAAAGGCATGTTCTAGGAAATTCGGGAAGTTTTATAGCGGTTTTAAATTCTTCTCAGTCACCGAGAAGGTTATTAAATAAAAGCAAACTTCTAATTGGAAGCCGTAATGCATGAAATACTGGTTTAGAGACGGTTCATGAGACGGATCAATCCGTCAAACTGCTGGTTTATTGCCGCAACGAATATCGTTCACCGGAAGGAATCATGATGAACAGCTAAGGGCTGTTGCTCCCTACTAGGCTATGATAGAGACACATTGTAAATTCGGAAGACTTTTAGAAATACCAATAATATTCCTCGTTTCCTTGAGGAGAGTATAATAAAAATATTAAAATAATTTAGCCAACATTACACAAAGTGCTATATAATCTACAGCAATTCTTTACAAAATGAAAAGCAAAAGAATTTGATTAAATGAGAATTTTAAAAACGCATGTACTTCCATTTTAATGCGTGACCCTCACATCTGTGTTTAATAGTGGATGTTTTTGTTCTTATGTTTCACTGTGCTGCGCAAAGCACAGTGGTGGTCCAAGGAGCACGAACTGCACTGCTGGAACAGGCAGAATTATATAAGGCAAGATCTAAGGTTCTCACAGCGTTGCACATTGGTTTTGAAGTCTTCTTGAAAGTTACGCCGTGTTTACTAGTAAACAGTTATGGAATTCCGGAAAGGAGTTAGTGTCTTTGTTGTCTGAGTCAAGCAGTTCAAGATTATATTTCTTTTAAATACATAATTGACTACTGATTTCTCCAAACAGATCATTTTGAAAAGCGCACCTCCTTAAGTCAACAGATATAAATATTCAAATTCAGTTGGGGCTCTTAGAAACGGCTGGTTTCAAGCAATGAATCCAGCGACGACGTAAGCAGATCAAGAGTCTAAAAGGTTGTGTTTGGAAAACTCAAGACATCATGAAATTTCGAAAATTATGTTTATATAATCTTCAGGAACGCTAAGACTTAGCCTCCTTTCTGTAAGTCTATAACCTACTGAGATACTTCATATGTTACAGGAATAAACTTCATGATATATGTATGTATGTATTATGTCTCCCTCTGATACTATATTTATTCCACCCTCGTTCATTGAAGAGTAACATATAAAGGTAAAGTGATCCCGTTACAGGCACGGTGTGGCCCAGAGGGTGGGTAGAGGTATAGCACTACTCTTCTATGACCGCGGCACTAGAATGGTGTGAGTGGTCAGCAGCACGGCCCGGCCGCACTTTACTACCGGGAAAGACCCGGTACCCATTTTGCAGGAGGCTGGGTGGGCCCCCAAGGTCGGTCCGGACGGGCGGAAAATCTCATTCCCACCGGGATACGATCCCGGACCGTCCAGCCCGTAATCAGTCGCTATACCGACTGAGATACCTGGCCCACAAGAGTAAAATATACGTACCGCAAATGTTTAACAAACTGTATATTTAGTATTAAAATGAAATAAAAATATACACTTCGTCAGAAACAACTATTTTATATTTTACTAATTCAAATAGTGGCGACGAGTTTCGGCCTATGCAGGCCATCGTCAGGCCAAAATATTTACAAAAACTTAAATGCCGGTGTATACAATTCGTCAATGTCATGGGATCCCATTTACAACAGTATAGTTCTTTATAAATTAACGGCAGCAGTAGTTATATTGTCTATGGCATGTTTAACAAATATTGTACCTATATTATTAAAATTAATGATACTAATTGTAAAGTACATAAGTACACAGTGTAAAATATTACAAGGTTATTAATTGTGTGTGTGTATGTATGTATATATGTATGTCTGTCTGTATGTATGTATATATATAAATACGTAATATATATATACACACATATATACATACATATACATATACACACATACACGAGGGTGTGCTGATAAGTCCTTAGCCCGACCTACTTCCCCACGTCGTACGACGGAATCGATAGTGTCGTTGTAAAGAGGGGTCTGTTCATGTACCGAATTGCAAGTCTTTTCTTGTTACAGAGGCTGAAAGGAAGCATGTCAGGCGACGCGCGTGATTTCAACAACATGGAGACGTGAGCTGTCATCAAGTTTTTTTTTCCTGCAAAGCAAGGCGCCGAAGGAAATTCACGCAATTTTGACAGAAACATTAGGAGAACATGCACAATCGTATGACACCGTAAAAACGTGGGTGGCCCAGTTTAAACGTGGTGATTTTTTCACCTGTGATGCGCCTCTTCCTGGACGAACCAAAACAGTGACCACCCCGGAGATTATTGATCAAATTCACGAGCTAATGTTGAAAGACCGCCGGACTTCGGCTAAATCAATAGCTGAGCAAATGGACATCTCACGTGAGCGGGTTGGGTCCATCGTTCATGAAGATCTGGACAGGCGGAAGCTCTCCGCGAAGTGGGTCCCGAAATGCCTGAACGTGAATGAAAAAATTCAACGGTGCCAGTTTTCTGAGCAAATTTGGAATTTTTTCAGCGTGATCCAAATGATTTCCTGTCGCGATTGGTGATAATGGACGAAACCTGTTTCTGTCACTATGACCCGGAGACAAATCAACAATCAATGGAGTGGCGGCATAACGGTTCACCCCGCCCCGCCCCCAAAAATTCCGAGTGCAAAAATCTGCTGGAAAAGTTATCGCCTCGAATTTTTGGGATCAAGACGGCATCATCCTCATTGATAATCTTCCAAAGGGCCAAACCATCAACGCGGAGTATTACTCACATCTGCTGGTGCAATCGAAGGACATTTTGAAGGAAAAACGCCGCGAGAAGTTCACCAAGGGTGTCTTGTTCTTCCACGACAATGCCCCGGCTCACCGGGCACTTGCAACTCAGATGAAACTGGCCTACCTGGGTTTCCATTGTCTTGATCACCCACTATATTCTCCGGACCTGGCCCCGTCGGACTACCACCTATTCCCTGGACTGAAATAACAATTGAAAGGTCGCCATTTTTCGTCCGACGCAGAGGTCATTGCTGCCGCGGAGACTTGGCTGGACAGACAACATTCTGAATTTTTTTTGAGTGGTTTGCAATAGTTAGCGCAACGGGCTAAGAATTTTATTGAGCTTCGTGGGGGTGTGTTGAATAAATCCCGAGTTTGGTTGCTGTAGCTTGTTTCCTTCCTTGTCGGGCTAATGACTTATCACCACCCCCTCGTGCGTGTGTGTGTGTGTGTGTGTGTGTGTGTAGCATAACTTGCCGCATTAATAGGTTTTTGTTGTTTAGATTATTCTCTTCGGCTGCTGCACACTAGATTGATAAACATGTATTCCTGGTGAAGTTGCTTGTTGCAGCCCTGTACATCTATGTTCTTATATTTAGTACTACTCTAGACGTTTCGGTATCCGGCACCAAATGTCTCCCGGATATTGTCCCGGAATAAGAATGTTATAATTCACGTGTATCTTAGTGTATCTGGCAACCTCAAGGAGAGATACAGCCATTCATTTGTCATCTGATATCCAGTCCTGTTTTACCCGCCTAACTGTCTATTCCATTTTCATCACTACTTAACGGGATATGGTGCAGAATTGGGGTTATATTAAATAAAAAATAAATAAAAAGATTGAAATAGTTAATGACAGAACAATGGAATTGGAGCTGTGAGCTGCGGCTGATGGAAGAGTGAAATACAAGAAGTTTGTTGGTCTACATCCAATTAATATAGCTTTCTGGATCATCCATTGCTACATATCGCAGCTTCTACCGTAACTGACAAATGTCAACACATGTGACAGAAATAGCAAAACAGCTCTGACGTTACAACTACGAGTAATATTAAAATTGACATTGCATGTGTAATTGCATTTTAATTTAATTTTGTTTCAAACGTTTAACATTCTTTACCTTTTGCAATGACACTGTAGCTGGGATAACGATAATAACATCGCACTGTGGGCCCTGTAAGATGAAATTCAGGTCACGTTGGTCAACAGCCCACTGCAATACTGTCACATAAGCTTGGCGCCGAAGGAGCGACCGCTGACAGCTGCAGCTCAAATTCTTCTCCTTCATCACTCCACTTTTTATTCTTACTTTTACTTCTGTCCTAAGTCTTCCTTAAACCCAAGACACAAAAACGTGGTACTGCAGTATACAGTCCAGCACAGACGAGGAAACGCATAAAGAAGTCAGAAAAGAACCTGCACCGCAATCCAATTGTGGATCGGAGGTTTTCAGGCACACGACTTTTAATATTGCCTTCTTCTGGAGCGCGAAGGCATGTATTTCAGTAGACTGTTCTCTAGTTGATGTCAACAGGTTTCATCAACAAAATTAATAGCGGAAGTGTTTCATATCTAAAAACATAAAGATTGAATTTAACTGCCTTTTATCAATGTGAAAATTTTAGTCTAACTTCGTGGAAGAATATGAAACAAGGGCGTCTGAAAAAAAAGATGCCGAAGGGAACATTGCTGGCACGAAATGAAGACATGAAAGAAGTAC
>Ga0123352_10018335_pt1 | contig 11159 bp, 9 predicted proteins | sample TergutLab28metaG_FD_89700 | JGI IMG/M metagenome (GOLD analysis project Ga0123352, IMG submission 89700) | Labiotermes labralis P1 segment gut microbial communities from Petit-Saut dam, French Guiana - Lab288 P1 | ecosystem: Host-associated > Arthropoda: Insects > Digestive system > Gut ... | reverse complement strand
TTGCCCACGTGAAAATAGTCGTAAACAGTAGGCCCGCAGCTATAAAAAGAAATGTTACCTTCCTGTATTGGGATAAAGCGTTCCTTGCTCCGCGTAAGATCGTTATAAAGCACCAGGCTCATAGTGACTCACCTCCGAAAAATATAAATTAGTTATACCATATTTTTGATAGAATACGAGGAGTGATGGCGCCGAACATCGTGGCAGTAAGCTTGTAAAATAAGAAGCTCGTAGATAATGCTATTCAACGCAATTTAGGAAGGTCGGGAAAGATGAAATCCGTGAAAAAAATTTGCATTTGCGTTCTCGTTATATTGGCGATATATCCGAAAGCTTTGGCTTTCGGGTCATGGAATCTCGGCCCTTGGGATGGCTACATGACCAACATTGCTGTTGGTAGTGTGGGCGACTTCATGAGAGTCACAGAAGCACCAGACATAAATAAAGAAGAAGCAAGCCCCGTCATAACCTCGTCTACCTTTCATATAGACAGCTCTTTCAAACAATTTTTGGCCAATATAAGAGTGGCCAATCCTTTTTCACGCGACCTCGAAATCGTTTTGATAGCCCCCTCAGGAGAAGAGCGTCCTGTGAGAATGAATTGGTGTGATCGCGGCTTAACCGGCCACACTACCGACCACATCGATCTTGACCCCTCCTCGCCTGGAGCCTGGCGCATTGAGTGCAGAGGTGTCAGCGACAACGAAGCGCAAATGACTTACCGAATTATCGGCGTATCAAGAGGTTTGCGTTCTGAAGATGATGAAATATCTGGAATTTCAACGACACGCCCATACAGAGGCGCGATTTTCGCTAACATTGAGGTTCTCCACGTGCGCGGTACGTATAACAAAGCACACGGAGGAGAATTGTTCGTAGTAGTGGAGACAAACGAAGGCTGGCACCCTCTGACGAATTTGAGCGTCAATGTAACCGTACGTCATCCTGACGGAAGCAGCGAGAGAATTGCTATGAACGACAACGGCGTTTGGCCGGACTCAATGGCGAGGGATGGAGTGTATACCGGTATACTGAGGCTGCGGCCAAACCTCAGAGGGCAAGTCTCGCTAACCGCCGAAGTCAGTAACCCTGCTGGCAGAGCTATACCTACCTATATTATGGAACTCCATCGTATTGAAGGGTGGCAGTTTTGGGGAGAGCGGATAACGGAGCCTTTCTATAGGCTGGCGCACACGTCTTTTTATGTTACCGGCGATCTGCCGGACAACCCGATGCCTTTGCCGCGATACGACACAATCGAGCAGCGGGTGGCAAATGTGATAATAAGGACTATCTTTTCCCTTTTTGCCTGGTGATGAAACCAAACATAGCCGCAATACTGAAAAGCCTTCCCGACAAGCCTGGAGTGTACATCATGCGCGACGCCGAACGGAAGGTGATATATATAGGAAAAGCCAAAAGGCTGAAACGCAGAGTTGCCTCCTATTTCAGGCACTCGAATTTTGCCTCGCCGCGCCTTCGTAAGCTCGTGGAAATGATTGACGACATTTCCACGCTGAGAACCGAAACTGAGGCCGAGGCTCTGATTGTCGAAGCCAAATTGATAAAACGCTATTCGCCGTTTTTCAACGTGGAACTCAAAATGGGCGACCGCTACCCCTATATTCGTATAACTAGCGAATCATTCCCGCGACTCGTTGTAACGCGCAAAAAAGAAGACGACAGCTCTGTCTGGTTTGGCCCCTACGTCAGCGCCGGCGGCATACGCGCCCTTCTGCGCCTCATAGAGCGTTATTTTCCGCTGAGAAACTGCAAATCCGAAATACTGAGAATAAACCCGGCGAGGCGGCCATGCATCGAATTTTCACTTGACCATTGCATGGGCGTCTGCGCCTGCCGCACCCCGGAGGTAGAGTATAGAGACAGAGTGAACGACATCATCCTCCTGCTTCAGGGCAACACGGGCGAGCTTGTGGAGCGCATGCGCCGCCGAATGGACGCAGCCGCCAGAAACATGGCATTCGAGGAAGCCGCTCGTTACCGCGACACGATAAGGGCGCTCTGGAAAGTGTCACGTCAACGCGTGTCCGAAGCCCTTCAGGAAGATTTAGACTCCGCGACATGGCAAGTGCTGACAAAAATGCAGGACACGTTCGCTCTGGATACTCTGCCCTGGCGAATAGACGCTTTTGACATCTCGCACATGTCCGGACGCGACACCTACGGGTGCTGCGTAGTGTTCGAGCAGGGCAGGCCAAACCCGTCCCTGTACCGCAGGTTCAAGATTCGCTCGCTTACGGATGGAGAAATTGACGACTTCCGCGCTATGCAAGAGACCGTTTTGCGCCGCTACCGCCACGTTTTGAACAACACAGAGCCAATGCCCCAGTTCATCCTGATCGACGGCGGCCCAGTACAGCTCGAATTTGCAATGAAATCCCTGAGCGAGCTTAAAGCTGATATTCCGGCCAATTTCAAAGGAGTATTCGCCCCACCGGAGAATCCGAGCATTGCCGCTTTAGCCGAAAAAGAGGAACTGGTTTTTCTGCCGGACAAAACCGAGCCTCTGCGCCTGTCTTTTGACAGCCCCGTGCTGAAACTTCTCCAGCAGATTCGCGACGAAGTGCATAGATATGCGATTACCACGCACCGTAACGCAAGAACCAGCCGCCTGCGCCGCTCCGTATTGGAAGAAATCCCCGGCATAGGCAAGGCCCGCGCCGCCCAGCTTATCGTAAAGTGCGGAAGCGTCCAGCGCATTGCAATGATGACCTCGGAAGAACTGGCAGGCATTCCTGGGCTTAAGATAGGAAAAACCCTTGCGAAAAAAATCATCGATCACCTGAGAAGCGACGGCAGGTATGGAGGAGGAAGTGAAGGTAGTGAGCAGGAGCGGTGAAAGCTCTTTGCTTCATCCGCTTCAGATCTTACGCTATAATTTATTATTATGAAAACAAACGATTATTTTCACCACTATAACATTCTAGGCCTTCAGCCGGGGGCTTCGAAAAAAGAAATCCAGGCGGCGTTCCGCAATTTGGCCAAGTTGTACCATGCCGACCAAGATCCTTCACCATATGCGGAAATGCGGTACAAAGAAATTCGTGCGGCATATGACGTGTTGAAGCAGAAGGCGAAAAACAGCGTGGAAAAAGAGACAGTCGCCCATTCATCACCGCCGCCCTCTCCACCTAAAAACACCAATTACGGAGCGGAACGCAAGCGGCAGCACGCCAGCGCAAAAAAAGACTATAGAACCGTATGCGGTAAAAACTGGCAGTACAACGAAAACAGCGAGGACAATAAATTCGATATGGGCGACATGGGCTGGGACGTTAAGTATGAAAGCAGGAAATACCCTGACGACCGCCTGCCTTTTTCGCTGAGAAACCTGCCTGATATTTTCAGCACGTCATTCAACGAAGTTTTCGGCGCGGGGATGACTATTCGCGTTTTACTGGTGGCGCTGGGGTTATGGTTGACTCTGGCATCAGTTGGCTGGCCTATCGTGTGGAGAGCTGCCGCAATTTCATGCATCTTAATTGCCTCGCTTCTTTACCGTTATTATTTCTCGTCTCATTCAGATTTCGTGGCCATACTTTTGTGCAGCCTTGTTTTGAGCTTTATATGCGTGACCATTACCAATCCAACTATCCCTCTTCCCTGGACAGTCATGGATCATAGCGAAACTACAGCATGGCGACGTGTTTATAGGACTGTCTACGTTGACGGCGGCAACGCTTTCGCGGTTCTATCCATGGTGATATTTACACTGCTTTTTGTGCTGTGTGTACGCCCTATGAATTGGCTGAAATCGCTGACTGATCAGAATGTACATAAGTGATAAGCAACGCTGGCATTCCTGATATCATGTATTATGGTGTATTATAAGCGGCGCAGATAAACTGTTCGTCTCAAAATGTGAAAATGAGAAATAAAAAAGAGACGCGCAGATATATTTTTTAGGGGAGGATTTTTATGGGTCAGAGGAAAATTATTATCATTGGAGCGGCAGGGCGGGACTTTCACAATTTTAATACCTTCTACAGAAATAACCCCGCTTACAAGGTTGTGGCTTTCACAGCTGCGCAGATTCCGGGTATAGCGGATCGCAAATACCCCGCCGCACTCGCCGGAAATTTATACCCCGAAGGCATACCCATCTACGCGCAGAACGAGCTGGAACGTCTGATAAAAGACCTTGATGCTGACGAATGCGTGTTCTCGTACAGCGATGTGACGTATTCAGCAGTAATGGCTATCGGAGCGCAAGTTAACGCCGCCGGTGCTGACTTTACGCTGCTGGGGCATAAAAACACGATGCTTAAAAGCACCAAACCCGTTATCGCGGTCGGAGCAGTGCGGACAGGCTGCGGGAAAAGCCAGACAACGCGCCGTATAGCGGAAATTTTGATCGACAAAGGCTTGAAAGTAATCGCAATTCGTCACCCAATGCCCTACGGCGACCTCGAAGCGCAGAAAGTACAGCGTTTCGCCACCATTGAAGACCTTGCCAAACACAACTGCACCATCGAGGAAATGGAAGAGTACGAGCCTCACGTGGCGCGCGGAAACGTCATCTACGCCGGCGTGGACTACGAAGCGATCCTCCGCGCGGCGGAAACCGACCCAAGCGGTTGCGATGTGATTTTATGGGATGGCGGAAACAACGACTTCCCGTTCTACAAGCCCGACCTCATGGTCGCGGTGACTGACCCTCACAGACCAGGACACGAGCTTTCCTATTACCCTGGCGAAGTTACATTGCGCCTTGCTGATGTCGTTGTGATCAACAAAATCGACAGTTCTGACTTCAAAAACATACAACTGCTCAGAAGCAACATCGCGCGAGTAAACCCCAAAGCGGTGGTGGTGGACGCTGCGTCCGCAATAAGCGTTGAAAACATGGACGCTATACGCGGCAAGCGTGTTCTGGTTGTGGAGGACGGCCCAACCCTCACGCACGGCGAGATGAAAATCGGAGCTGGCGTCGTTGCGGCCCTGCGCTTCGGAGCGGCTGAAATTATTGACCCAAGGCCATACGCGGTGGGGCAATTGGCCGAAACTTACCGCATTTATCCCGATATCGGCAAGCTGCTTCCGGCCATGGGTTACGGCGAAGAACAGATGAAAGACCTGAGCGCCACCATTGAGCGCACCGATTGCGATTCGGTAATCATCGCAACGCCGATCGACCTGAAGCGCGTCATTCAAATTGACAAACCCAGCACGCGGGTGGAATACAATTTGCAAGAAATCGGCCGCCCGAACATGGAAGACGTTCTGACGGAATTTGTAAGCAAGATAAAAAAATAACGATATCGTTTACCCTTGCGCTGAGAATGGCACATTATAAGCGCCGCTCTCAGCGCAAGGGTTATATTTATGAAAAATTGAGCTATAATTGCAGCTGCAAAAGCGCAATTAACGGCATGTTGTTTTTTAGCGCATTAATTTCGTCGAGGAGGATTTTGGGAGTATGAGGGTATTATTGATATTGTTGACTTGCTTCTTTGGGGCGGCTGCTCTTTTGTACGCGTGGGTTATTTATCGCAAAGTGGAGGCGTTTGAGGTCAAGGACGAAAAGATAACTCGGCTTTCCAATATCATCCACAAGGGAGCTTTTACTTTTTTGAAAAAAGAGTATACGTGGGTTGCGGTCTTCGTGGCCGTTGTGAGCGCACTGTTCCTTCCGACGCTTGGTTTCGGCTACTCAGTAAGCTTTATTTGGGGAGTGATATGCACTGCCGGAGCTGGCTGGCTTGGCATGTACGTCGCAACTCGTTCCAATGGGCGGACGGCTTACGCGGCGGCCACCAAAGGAACAAGCGAGGCTCTCGACATGGCATTTTCGGGCGGCAGTGTCGCGGGAATGCTGGTTGTAGGCATCGGACTATTGTGCGTTGCCGTTTCATACCTATTTATGGGCGCTAACCCTGCTCCTTTAGCAGCCGTTGGCATGGGAATAAGCAGCCTCGCGCTGTTTGCCCGCGTGGGAGGCGGAATTTACACCAAGGCAGCCGACGTAGGCGCGGATCTGGTGGGTAAAGTCGAATCCAACATTCCAGAGGACGACCCACGCAACCCAGCTGTCATCGCCGATAACGTGGGCGATAACGTAGGCGATGTCGCGGGAATGAGTGCCGACCTCATGGAATCCTACGCAAACGCGATAATAGCCGCCATGATCGTTGGCTTCTTATCAATGGATCTTTCCGTGGGCGGAGAACCCCTTGGGCTTCGCGGCGTGGCGTTCCCACTGCTTCTGGCCGCTTGGGGAATCGTTGCCTCAATCTCCGGCTGCCTCGTGGTCAGCCCAAGCGCGCTCTCCAGCGCCAGAGTAGGCCCTTTCCACATAGGCCGCTTTATTGACAAAGCATTCTCCACAGCCGAGAAAATTCCTTTTGTAAAAACGATGATGGATCGCATCAGAAGCGGTGACGCAGCTTTTGCCTTGCGAGTTGGCCTTTTCGCCGCCGGGCTTAAAATGATCGTGGGGACTTTCTTCCTGTCCGCGATATTTTTCTTCTGGTATACGTTTCATATCTTTTTCGCAGTTTCGTTCGGCGTATTAGCCGCTGTGGCTATCGGCTTCGCGACGGAATATTTCACATCAAGCGACTACCCTCCCACGAGAAATATTGCAAAGTCTTCTGAGACCGGCTCGGCCACGATTATTCTTTCTGGAATTTCCATAGGCATGAAGTCCGTGGTTGCCCCTGTTCTTTTGATCGGTTTCGCCATCTGGGCCAGCTTTTCCCTGGCTGGTATATTCGGCGTTGCGTGCTCTGCGGTAGGGATGCTCTCCATCACTGGCATAGCGCTTTCCGTGGACGCTTACGGCCCCATTTCCGATAACGCCGGAGGTATTGCTCAGATGACCAAGCTTCCGCCGGAAGTACGTAAAATTACCGATAAATTAGATTCCATCGGCAACACCACCGCAGCTATGGGGAAGGGGCTGGCGGTTGCTTCCGCTGCGCTGACAGCTCTTACGCTGTTTATCGCCTACGCTCAAGCTGTACATATTGAGGCAATCGACCTGCTGAATGCCAATGTAATAGTAGGCATGCTGCTGGGAGGTATGTTGCCGTTCCTGTTCTGCGCGCTTGCTATCGAAGCGGTGTCACGCGCAGCTCAATCCATGATAGAGGAAGTACGCCGCCAATTCCGTGAAATAGCGGGCCTCATGGACGGCACAGGAGAAGCGGATCACGAAAAATGCATAAGCATTTCCACGGAGGCAGCTCTCAGGGAAATGATTTTTCCCGGCGCCTTGGCGCTCTTGTCGCCCCTTGTCGTTGGGCTTATTTTGGGTAAAGAAGCTCTCGGCGGCTTCCTGGCCGGGTCTATCGTGACCGGAGTGGTGCTGGCTCTTTTCATGGCTAACTCAGGAGGCGCGTGGGATAACGCCAAAAAATACATCGAAGAGGGCCATTACGGCGGCAAAAATACCCAGAACCACGCGGCCGCTGTTGTCGGAGACACAGTTGGCGACCCCTTCAAAGACACAGCTGGCCCGTGCCTGAACAACCTGATAAAACTTATGGCCATGGTCGCTCTGGTTGTAGCTCCTATTCTCCGGTAATTTACGCTGTATTGCAGGCAAGGAGGGCGAGGATAGGCTTGTCCAGCCCTCCTTTTAGTGTTAATATACATCCACAAATTCAATAAGGAGGGAACCAGCTATGCGCCCTGTCTCCTATCTGATAACAAATTTCATAGAGAAAACTATGAACAGCAAGGGCCTCAGTATTTTTATAACAGCGGACGGAAAATATCTCGCCATGGATAATTCATTCGACACGGTATTTAAGTTCGACATGGTGTTCTCAGACAATGATTTCAGTTGTCAGATACTGTCCAAAAGCGAACAGGGACTGATGTTGACGGAGTCTTTCAACATCCCGTGGACCAACGGAAACGCGTTGCGCGATTTTATGGAATACCTGCGTAAATTATAGTTAACCAGCGATAATTGTGTATAAAACCCTTGGCTTTACTTTGCCAGGGGTTTGTTTTGTATTGATTTTGTATTGGTATAATACTACTGCTATGATGCAAAGCAGGGGGGAATTTTAATTTGGCACTGGTCGTGTGCAAATCGTGCAAAAAAGCCTTTCTTAGCGGCCCCCAGGAGGAGCCTTTTTGTCTGGATTGCGTTGCCAAACTACGCGAACTCTACCCGCAGGTGCGCAGTTTTCTGAGAAACAACCACGAAGAGGCTTACACGGCCCAAAGCCTCAGCAGCACCATGGGTATAGCGCTGAAGGACGTGAATTCCCTGATATTGATGGGGCTTTTAGGCCATAAAGAAAGCGGCATGGCGGCGAGCAATGAGAAAAACGATAAAAATCCCCGCTAATGCATTTACAGCAATTTGCATAAACGTTTAGTCTGAATCAAAGTGAAACACCAGTAGTCATCGGCAAGAAGTTTATACATAAAATAGCCAACGGCTATAATCGTATTGTAGCAACAAACGATGTTGCCTGGATTATCATCGCCTCACATTAATGGCGCCCGTGCTGCTCAAACACTCGCTTAGATTCTTGCGTTGTTGTTTGAGCAGCACGGTGATTACTTCGGCGTCAGGATTTCTCATCGCCGCGTTTGTTTTTTTATTTTCATTGAATGCAGCTCATTCATAAACACGAACAGAGGCTGGAAACAGCCTCTGTTCGTGTTTATGAATAATGTAAAAACTCTACCTTATCGCGTAAACCCTTGATTCGCTGCTCCCCAGGAAAAGAATTCCACCAGAAAATGCCGGAGAGCCGTTTATGCTGGCCTCAGTGCTGAAGGTAGAGCGCACAGCTCCGGAAGCGGCGTCAAGCGCGAAAAGGTTTCCAATTCCGCTTGCTATGAAAACCAGTCCATCGGCAACGATCGGCGTTCCCACAACAGTGCCTTCAGCGGTGTCATGCCGCCACAATATGTCGCCGCTTGCCCGTGAAAGCGCCACGACATAACCGTTAGCCGTACCGACGAAAACTCTGTCGCCACCGATAGCGGGTGGAGTGCTAATCGGAGCACCAACGTTGGTGTTCCACTGAGGTATTACGCCCCTGATCAGGACGGAGTTAACCGAGCCGTCCCAGCTGGAAAAAAATACGTGCCCGTCATGCGTGGCCGGCGTATTGATGGCGCCCCCAGCTCCGCCGCCCCAGACACGCTCGCCGGTTTGCGGGTTCAGAGCGCTGAAACGTCCTCCAAATTCACCCAGGAAAACGAAACCATTGGAAAAGATAGGAGCGCTACGCAGCCCCATGGCAGACTCGTATGTCCAAAGTACCGCGCCGTTTGAAGCGGAGAGGGCCAGCACTCTGCCGTCGCTTCGCGCAAAAAAGACTCTGCCGTCACCGATAGCAACGCCGTCCATTACTGTTTCGGCGGCCCCGCCAACCTGCGGGTTGTGCTGCCAGATTCGCTCTCCGTTAGAAAGAGAAACGGCCGTTATAGTGCCATCTGCCTGAGCGAAAACCACCATCTGCCCGGATACAGCCGGAAGCCCGACTATGCTGTGAAAGCCCTCGTGAAGCCACGCGGCTTGGCCAGATGCCATGTGTATCGCGTGAAGGTAACCCGCATTGTCTCCGGCTATTACAAGATTTCCAGCCACGGCCACGGAGCTAGAAATAGGATATCTGGCGTCGTATGTCCAACCCAGATTGCCGCGCCACGCAAAAGCTGGCGAGGCAGTCAAAGCAAATAAAGTAATAAAAAGCGCCGTGAAAAACTTTAAAGCCGAATGTTTCATCTGACAGCCCTCCTGAAGATAAATTATATAAATCGGCGAATTAATTTTCGCTGAACCTATTTAATCACCCCAACATAAATTTAGCTATGATATAGTTACCGAAACAACGCCGGTTAGACATTTGTTGGGAGTGTATATATTTGTTTGCTGATCTCGAAAAAATAAAAAATAACTTTGGAAGTTACGCGCGATCCTTCGACCTGTCGAACTCAATGATACTTATGAAATATCGGCACAGTTACGATGTCATGAATTTTGGCGAGAGGCTGACCGATGAACTGGCATGGGGCGAGGATGCAAAAAAAGCCGGCGTGGCTGCATGCCTGTTGCATGACATCGGGCGTTTCAGCCAATACAGGGATTTCGGCACATATTATGACGGAGCATCTATAGATCACGGCGACAGAGGGCACGAGGTACTATTGTCGGAGTCGAAGCTGTACGCCAAGGCCACGAACGCAGATACGTGGGAGGCCATTTTACAGGCTGTGAAGTGGCACAACAAAAAAAAACTCCCTGAACTACCCCGTGAGGTTATGCCGTTCTGCCACCTGGCCCGAGATGCCGACAAACTGGGGGTGTTCGAGCTGGTGCGGCGTAGCATGGACGATGGTACAATCGGGGAACTTCTGCCACGTCACAAGATAAACGCGCCCCTTTCCTTAGCGCTGCTTGACGAGGTTGAAAAAAATTGGAGCGGGTCGTACAAAAACGCTTCTTCTTTGCAGGATTTCCTGCTGGTTCAATTGACGTGGATACTGGACATAAACTTTGCGCCGTCTTTACGAATGCTGGAGGAAAGCGGCGTGGTGTCGCGCATATGCGCCCATTTCTCCAGGGATGACGAAAGGGTGCAGAACATGTTGAATAATTTGCTAGCCAGAATAGAGGAGCACCGACGGGAGTTATAGCAATTTGATTTAACATGCACTGCCTCTATCTTCGATAAACCATGCCAAATATCCTCTGATGCATTTCAGGATCTCGCTTCCTGGATGCGTTCTTCGTTGAGCTTGGTGCTTTGATTATTGTCGCGTCTACTATGCTTCCGCCTCGCATTATGCAACCGTTTGATTCAAGCCGCTCATTCAGATCCTTGAACAATTTCTCGCACAGATTGTTCTCTTCCAGCAAATGACGAAACTTCAGCAGCGTTGTTGCATCAGGTGCCTGCTCGTCACCAAAGCTCACGTGCATGAATTTCTTCATCGCGTGGCTGTCATATATCAATTCTTCAGTCATTTCGTCCGAAAGGCTAAACCATATTTGGAGGAAATACATACGGAGCATCGTCTCTATACCACGTACAGGGCGACCTCGCTTGCCAGATGGATAATACGGACTGATAATGGCAATCCACTCGTTCCACGGTATTATTTTGTCCATCATTGCTAAAAATTCTTCCCGTTTCGTTTTTCGCTTACGGTTATCGTATTCG
>Ga0123352_10018332_pt1 | contig 11160 bp, 6 predicted proteins | sample TergutLab28metaG_FD_89700 | JGI IMG/M metagenome (GOLD analysis project Ga0123352, IMG submission 89700) | Labiotermes labralis P1 segment gut microbial communities from Petit-Saut dam, French Guiana - Lab288 P1 | ecosystem: Host-associated > Arthropoda: Insects > Digestive system > Gut ... | reverse complement strand
GGGGTAAAGTGCTGCCAGGGCGTGCTGCTGACCACTCACCCCCTTCTAGTGCCGCGGTCATGGAAGAGTAGAGCTATACCTCTACCCACCCTCTGGGCCACACAGGGCCTGTAATGGGATCACTTTACCTTTACATTTCATTGTATACAAAAACCTACATAAGGTTTAACCTTGACAATGTGGATTGGCTGACAGTAAAACTGTCTTGAAGTTAAATCTTGTAATTCAAAGCACGTCTGTTATAAGGTCAGACATGAGAATACAGATGGATTCAGCCTTCTACAACCAATACAAACTATTTCTCCCACAATTCATTACACATCAAATCACTTAAAAATATAGTGAACGTGGTGGTGGTGATTGTAACCAAACATCACCTGGCAGGCATGATTTGAATCTAGTCTTGGAAATCAGTTCAAGACAAGCAATTGGAAAGAAGTCTGTGGCAGATGGTTCAGTCCTTTATACCATTAGTAACTCACACAAATGACCAGAGGGTTGAAATCCCTTACCCTGCAAGCACAAGTCAAAAGGGCCTGCACTGCAGCAGGGAAGTGAAATTAAAAAAAAAAAAAAACACCTCAGAGCAATCACAATCACCCTTTGTTCTTAAAATTCCTAGTTAGATACTTCAAATTTACATGCTAAAAGTCATTAACTAGACACCTTAGTTCAGCACACTAACTCAACTTCACAAGCCTACATGTCATTAAATCATTCAAGAGTGGAAATAAAAACATGTTGGCGCTGAAAGTTCATACACTATTGAATTACAGTCCCCCTAGCAACCAGACAGTCTTGAACCCAGCATTCAGTAGACAACCAACGAGGAAAAGACAAAAACCCTCTTGGCAACTAAAAATCACAAAAATAGGTCATTCTCGAATACCAGGGCGACCAATCAAAACCAGTCAGTTCGAGCAAAATTTCACATAAGTTTGTCTTGATAAACCTAAAAAATCCACTGCATGAAGATTTACTATAGACAATGGATGTTAGATATTGCTGTATCAGTATTATAACTTAGACAGACTGTAAGTGCTGAGGATGAATATTACTCACAATGAAATCTATGAATATACAGGATAAGTTAAACAACTTATACAGAAACTGTACGAATGGTTATGTTGTCTGCAAATTTTGGTGAATAATGTTCAGTCAGGGGAACAATGGTAGGAATGGTGATTCTAGTAAACCACTAACATCCATAGTGTGTTGATTACTCACATACAAATTTACGCACAAAACCTACAGTATCAATAAGCAAGCCCCTATAGAAACTTCCAAGTAGCAACTATGAAGGACAGAGCTAACCTTGGTACAGCTAACCAGATTTCTGACATTAAGGATGAGTTGACAGGGAAAATGGTGCTCCACAATGATGCACAAGAAGACAGGGGAGGACATCCAGTTATACAATGATGATATGATGGTCATCACAAATAACAGTGGTAGAAGTAGCAGTAGACAACCTATGGCCATTTTGAAATCTTTTTCTTTTCATTTACTGTGCAGTCATACCTGCCAACCCAAACCAAGTCATATTGCATCAATTTAACCATCATTACTGCATTAAGAAAGCGAAAAGCCACACAACACAAGGCACAGATACTCCCTTGCTTAAGCAAGTCTCAACTAACGTAAATCTGACTTCATGGAAAACCCATGAAAATAAATTAAAATAGCAGGCAGAAATTCATGACAATTTGTACACAACTAAGTTAGATGATGCAGTATGTAATGGGTACATAGTTCAAATGCCTTCCTTCCAGAGCATAAGTGTTCCACACCACCACCATTTCCTTTTAATGTTGATTCTGTTTTCCAACTACATAGTACAACTACAAATGTGAAATGGTAACTATATTTACCGCCGAGCCTGTTATAATGTGAACAGGTGCTCGGGGATTACGATATGGTTCTGCGTAGCTGCCGTTCTGAATGTTGTAGTCATACAGCGGCCACAAGCGTTCATATGAATGCTCATGTGCCCAGATGGCCAGATCGACACCATAGTCATACAGAAGTTTCTCCATGCCGAACCTGGAAGTATACGAAAGAACATATAATGCAACAAAGCTATAGCCATGAAATATTAAATTGGTGGCTCTGAAAGGTAACTATCTAATGATATTTCCAAAACTTCAGATTGTACAAGACTGAACAGTAGGGTTAGTGAATAAACAACAAATTGGAAAGGATGTGGAAGGAAGTGGTTGTGGCCTAATTCAAAATACTATAGAGGCATTCATCTGGCAAGATTGAGGAATTCCACAAAGAACCTCCTTAAGGACAGTGGGTCTCTTGGGCAGAGATTTGAAATTGAGACCTCCGCAAACTGCAACCCACTTGATGACAACATGCAGTCTTGGCCAACATGCCAGTATAATTACCTTCAATCTCACCAAAAAAAAAAAAGAGCAGAACTGCTTGGAAATACAACAACAAACCGGAAGTCATGATATCCAGCATCCCCAGGACAGTGTTGTTGGACATTGTCACTTTCCAGATACTAGGATGTTATACCTAACGTGTACCATAGTGTTACATACTTAACGTGGTGTATATATAATCTAAACAAGACAGGTAATGTACATATAATGTAACACTGAGTTGCATTTGTGCAACCATTGTTGCAGTGAAAAAGCATTATTAGTATTACATATTCCAAGTGTGTGTTTGTAGCCTTAGTTATCTAGCATAAAATGCATATGTGCCATATTATCATCTGTGGCCCATCCAGCTCTGCAGTATTTTTCCACATTACCTCATAAGCGGAAAATTGTTGAAAAAAAAAGTTATTGAACGTGAAATGTGTGTTTTGATTTCCTTTACAACTTTTGTCTGAAACATTTCTCATTCTACGATGAACTGGGTGACATATAATCATAAATGTAACATGGTCTTCATGTAAAGTACCCATTATTCTTGTCAGATTGTAATGAAACTGGAATTTTCTCAACATATTTCCAAAAAGTACTCAAATATTACATTTCATGAAAATATGAGCAGTGGTTGTTCCCTGCGGATAGACAGACATGAAGAAGATAATAGTCACTTTTTGCAATTTTGTGAATGTACCCAAAAAGAAAGCCAATAAAACACCAATAATTAATGGCTGAACACTTGGGACTCATGCTGGGTGCTGCCTGTTGATGAATAGTCAATTTCTGGTTAACAGAGATTCCAACACCATCCTAGGTCGGATTGAGTTTGTGTGTGTGTGTAAAAAACTGCAAAGAGCGACTATTAGCTTTGTCATGTCTGTCTGTCTCTCTGTCCACATGGAACAACTCAGCTCCCACTAGAGATTTTCATGAAATCTGATTCTGAGTATTTTTTGAAAATCTGTTGAGAAAATTCCAGTTTCATTAAAATCAGACACAAATAATGGGTACTTTACATGAAGACCAATGTACATTTTATATCATATCTTGCTCATTTCTTCTTAGAATGAGAAAAGTTTCAGACAAATTTGTAGAGAAAATAAAAACACACATTTTATGTTCAATAACTTTTTTAGAAAACTGCCCTTTATGAGACAATGTGGAAAAATATTGTCTAGCCAGGCAGGCCACAGATAACAATGTGAACCAGCATACGTGCATTGTGTGCTGGATACCAAAGGCTACAAATAAACACTCACAACATGCAATACTTATTGCTTTTCACTGCAACAATGGTTGCATAAATGTGTCTCAATGTTACGTTGTACTTACAATGACTGTCTTTTTAATGTAACATCAATGTCAGTACTGGCTGCTCCCTGGCATACTTTCTGGATTTCCTTCCACATGAGTTCAGGAATATTGTACGGTGTATTATGCGATAAAAAGAAGATGAAATTTCCCCTGTGCTTCATCAAGCACCAAGCCATAAAGAAGTATGGGGAAGAGAAGGTAGTGGTGCAGATTCTAAACATCAGCACCACAAGGATGTGACTGGTCAGCATCATGTTCCCAGCTCAGTGGGCTCTGGATCAAGTCTGGCTATCATAGCGAAAGGAGTGCAAGGAAAATTATTTGCCCATGCCCACCATCCAGCCTATAGTCCCATTATTACACTGACTGAACTACTGAGGAGATTCCACTACTGCCATCAGCTCTACTGATATCGACATTTTCCGCATGCATATTTCCTCACCACACCTGTCCTTACAAGGGCATGTGGGCAGTGATATGCCACTGTGGAGGAGGGGTAAGACATGGAAGTGGGGGACATGACACTGGTTTTAATCATATTACAGCCTTCGGTTTAATCTTGTTAAGGGGCTGGCGGCTCTCCTTCTTCGCCTATCTTCGCTGGTGATTCTGTACTCTCGTCAGGTGGCAGGCAACATTGGGTATGTATTCATGTGGTTATTGTCTTATGTTTCTGTCATTTTTGTTGTGATTTTGTGTTAGTGCATGTACCCCATGCTGTCTAGCTGGACAGCAGCCATTGTATTTTGGCCTCCAGTAGAAAAGTGAGACTATGGATGGGAGGCTGCTCTTCCTGATGTGTACTGAGTCAAGTATAATTGAGGGCCAGAGCTGGCTAGTTTAAACTTCATTAAAAGAAAAGCATATAGTTTGTGACTGAGTTGAGAATAAGGATTATTCTATTCATATATCAGTTTTGTTGTTATTTAAATCTGTTACATTTATATTAATATATGTATTGTAAATGGTTTTCTGGGGTTTTTCTGGCCAGTAATTTGTCCCATGGGGCCAGACATGGCTGGGAGTTGTCCACTCAAGCATCAAAAGACAAAATTAGAAAGTGCAAACCCATTTTATTCCTCCTTATATGTGTATTAGAGATGAAGTTGGGTTCACTATGTTTGCTACTGGTAAATTTCAGTAGTAACAAAATTTATATCAATCCAACAACATTTTTAACATGTGAGGTCTTCATGGTAGTGTGTATTAAACTATGGTTTTCTGGGATCTGAAACCACGCACTGTGGTACATAGGTACCAATATTTTGGAGCAACCTGTTGTTTTTATCTCCCATCCAAAGTCTCACTTTTCTACTGGAGGCCAAAATACCATGGCTGCGCTGACCAGCTAGACAGCATGGTACATAATTTACAGAATGAAGGGATGGGATCACCTGTGATAAGTGGGTCCCTGCCACCACAGCATGGCACGTCCTCAGGTTGCAGATGGAGGAACGGCCTCCAACGTGGAGGGTAGCTTGAATACAATGAATAAGCAGTCATGGACAGCCAACACGGGGTGGATCTACAGTTTGGGGGTTGGATGAGGTGCTAACAATTCCTCACCATAAAAAGGTATCATGTTACAAAATGCTCATACAGAAAGTTTTGGACCTGGACGGATACTTTGGTATGACCTAAACAATGGGAATGTGGGGGCATGGACTGAATCAAGCTGGCTCAGGATACGTACAGGTGGTGACGTGTAAATGCGGAAATGAACCTTCAGGTTCCATAAATTGCGTGGAATTTCTTGACTAGCTGAGAACTGGTTAGCTTCTCAAGGACTCAGCTCCATGGAGTAAGTATGGGAAGGGATCATGGTTGCAAGTCTGATCAATTATCATATCTGTGTAAAGGTTTGTGTTTACAGATTAAAACCTTTAAGTCCGTATTTTGGGTATGTGAAAAACACCAATATCCTCCGAAACGCAACACTACGCTGGGAGTGCCATCTGTGAGCATTCTCACAATCACCCTGTCACTGGAGGTGCACATTTTGGGTGCTTCCACATCATACACAGGCTCCCTAACGTAGCCTAGGTGGGCACATGCCAGAAATGCCAAAACAGCCTGCATCTGTTGGCACACAACACCAACCAACCAAATAAACAACAATTTATAAGCAAAACAAACACTTAAAATATTCAAATCACACTGTTACTCACCAATGCAAGAATGGCACACCAACTCGGGTCCAGGTCTCATGGTTGGTACAATCATCAGTATTATCATTAGAGCAATACATAGGCCTGTGTCCCAGGATTATGATCCACGGTCTTACAGTGCGGTTTGCCACATCTGTAGCCTCCTGCAACAATGGCACAAACACAGCATACAGGAACACACAGTAGCAGCATGTGGTAGAAGAGAGTGGACAAGAAGAATGATTACAAACTGCAGAAATCAAACCTTTGATAAGTCACTTTTTTTACTTACCAACAGTTAATGGACACTATCTGTAAGCTAATCACTGTTTAACTACAACTCTAACATGTTTCAGCGTTCGTCTACGCCATCTTCAGGGAGTTCTTGACTATGTGTTTTAAAAAATCAAAGTGACACCAGCACTTACTGGTTGTAAGATCACAACTTTTACACAGAATCCACACTTATAATAGCAGTTGAGGTCTCTATAATGGTGTGTGTACTGTAACAGTTAAAAGAGTGAAATGTTTACCACATCTTCACACATAAATATAGTTTTGTATGTTCTCAAATATATAACTTTTTACCATTATCAAACCACTTCAGCTATGATGAGGTTGTTAAAAAGTTCACGAGTTAAAACATTTAAAATTCATGAAGACTGTACAATGTCAGGCGCACATGGAATATGGTGTGTTGGTGTCAATTTTGCAACTTCTTGTATTATCTTGAAAAATATGTACATCCCAGGGGGTGAGGTAAAAGGTTTAAACAGTTCTTGTTGTATGTCTATGCCAGGTATGTTGACTCAAGTCTCGCTGCTAGATGGTGTAAATGAGTAGTGTTCTTAATTTTTTTGTACAAGCTCTGCATGATCTGGTTGAGCCAAGGAGAATAACACATTATGAACATGTTCAGTCTGTTCAGGGACTAGTTGTTAATGTAAAGACTGTATGTAGAAGTTCCCCCAGCAATTCAACATTTTACTTTTCGCTGTTGTAAGCATGGGTCCATAGTCATGTTTGTTATTTAAATTGTGTACAGTTTATGCACACTTGCGGTTATTAGTCTTTACATATCTACAATGTTCTTTGTACCAATTGTTCAGGGACCTATCAGTCTGTCCTATATATGCCAATCCACATGTATGACAAGTTAGTTTGTAAACTCCACTTTCTCTTTTTAATTCATTGAATTGCCCCTCTCTTTAGTTAGGTGTAAGACAATACTGGTAGGTTTAAAGGCTATTTATAAGGATGAGTCACATTTGTTACCTTCCTGAAAAGTGGGCTATAATATGTGAAAGTAACCCATTTTTGTTTATCATATCCCACGTTGTTGTTGAGAGGTGAGTTTAAGTTGTTTCATTTCATATGATCTATTATCTGTAGTAGCTGGATCATGTCTGACAACATACTGAATGATTATGTCCAAATCCTACAAAACTTAAAAATTTCTGAATAAAAGAAAAAGCCATGTGCGCCCAGTAACTAATGATTGCTGCAGGCCCCTTCTGAAATGTTGGTATCAGTCTACAAACTGCAGAGTGTCACATCCCACAGCACCATCATCTTGACGTACTTAAGCCTCATGTTACATCAGAACAATTACTCTATATGAAATGTGATTTATTCACAGCTGTGAATGTGAATATTAATAGTGTTGCCCATGATGCAAAACTGCGCTGTCTGATAGAAGAGTACTGAAATTATGGAGAAACAGGCTTCCTCAATCATTATGGACAATGACGACAACAAAAGTTTGTTATAACATTTCAGTACACTTCTACCGACCTATACAGCTTCACAATGCAAAAAACACTGCCTTCAGTTATTCTATTTACAAAATTCAAGTATAAAAAACAACCACCCAGATTGCGAAGTGACTTAGCAGGTTAAAAGCTTGTCTCTTAACATTCTTCATACCTTCAGGTCCCGTTCAAGCCAGGCATACTGACTGGTAAGCAGTTTCAGACCATAATCCAAAAAGTAATAAACCTCAGTTGAAACAAATATAAAATGTGCTGGGCCCATGTTAAAGCTGTACCATAGACCTTCTGCATCACCTGGCATTGTGAAACGGGCTCGGTACTCACTGAAGTTACTGTAATACAAGTGAAATAACATACAGACATATACTGGAACTGTAACAGGTCCTATACAAACATCAGATACATTTTATCCTGTTTGTGAGAAATGAGGTGGTCACAATAGTGCATATCATGATTACAGACTGACTTCTGGGATGTGACCACACTCAATGTTGCAGACAGGTATCGTACTTTGACAGGAACCTGCTGTCTCTCTGTAAGATGAAGGTAGCTGCTGCTTTGAAAATATTGGTACCCATGTATCAAACTAAACTGTGTTTCATTTCAGAAGACCATAATATAATTATCTTGTGAGAGACAGATGTAAAGAAAACTGTAACTTGGTTTTAAATTTCTGAAAGAGACTACAGCTGGTACAGACAAGGTCTCATGGTAACACGGGCTTAGAACACGGACTCTGAGAACTGCAGCTGCCATCACTCATCAAAGCTTTAATTAAGGTGTGTGGATATTCATTATTTACACAAACAATGCATGACACATTTAAAAATAAATGACTGTGGACTAAAGTACTGAGCACAAGATGTAGTACAAGACAAACAGCAATGGTAATATGGAAACTAGAGAAATTATTTCAGATACCATTAAGCCTAATAAAATATGGATCTCTCGATTGGAAGCCAACTGTCTTTTTCTCAAGCATATGTAAATTAAAAACCATGAACACTCAAACCACAGCTTTTGATGAATTACTGCACTAATTTAAACTATTCCAGATATAAAGAAACCAGAAGAAACAATGGCACTGAAACAGGATAAATACAACAACAAACTCATTAAATTAATGAAAACAAATCACTGCAAAATGGAACTCTTAAAACCTGTAAACTCTTATAAGAGTCTCCTTACTGTTTACTACAATACAGAAGGCAAATCTAAGAATTTCAAAATACTTATGTTTAATTATATACAGACTTGCTGTCTTCTGTGATGTGACACTGTGTGATGTGACAGTGTTGTGACACTGTGATGTGACAGTGTCTTGTGACACTGTGTGATGTGATACTGTGTGATGTGATAGTGTGTTGTGACACTGTGTGACTTGACAGTGTGTTGTGACAATGTGTGATGTGACAGTGTGTGATGTGACACTGTGATGTGACAGTGTGTTGTGACAATGTGATGTGACACTGTGATGTGACAGTGTGTTGTGACACTGTGATGCGACAATGTGTGATGTGACAGTGTGTTGTGACACTGTGATGTGACAATGTGTGGTGTGACACTGTGTGATGTGACAGTGTGTTGTGACAAAGTGTGATGTGACAGTGTGTTGTGACACTGTGTGATGTGACAATGTGTGGTGTGACAGTGTGTTGTGACAATGTGTGATGTGACACTGTGATGTGACAATGTGTGATGTGACACTGTGTAAGGTAACTACATATGTATCAGAGGAAGACAGCTATATTCATAACCACCACCATGAGAACCTAAAATCCTACAACTGCATACTTTCTCTTGTCACATCTCATCTTTTAAAAGTGCTTAACAAACTGCTGGCTTATGAAGTGTCATATATTATTATACAAAGCCAATCAGTAAAGATGAGATAGATGAGAGGAGACAGCAATGCTCTAACAGTACATTCTGACCATAGGCATGTATACACACTATGGTGGGGGAGAGGGTGTTCAGCCACACTGTGGCCCTGAATTTCGGAAAACCCACTTTGCTAGCTGAAATTTACCTGTAAATATTATTAATTTCATCAACATATCATATGGTTAAGAATCATAGAGACAGCTAATCAAAAGAAAAACGGCATAAGAGGTAAGTCAGGATAGCTGAGTCAATACAATGACTGACTATGGATTGATGGCCACAGTTTGGTTCTTGGCAGGTACAAGAAAATTTTCTCTTCATCTACATGTCCACATTGGCACTGAGGCCCACCTAACCTCTAACCAAAGGGGTATAAAGAAAGCGAGGTCGTGAAGCTAATCAGTCACTTACAACTAATGCCAAAGTTACAAATGTGTGGGACTATACCTCCACACTCCTATACATCTCCACAACATGGTGCTTTATTACACACAGGAAAACCTAACCTTTTTCAATCATAAGCAGGTAAATTGATGATTATCTTAAACCTTTTTATACATCTTAGTCTCACTGTATGTGGGCCTCCCACTAATGTAGCAATGCAGGTGACCCAACATTTTATACAGAAAATAAACTTTCATTTTGCAATTCACATGGACATACTAAGCTTCCTCGTGGTTTCCAGGACTCGTCATATAGGGAACGTATGCAGCAATGGGCTGAATTTTATTCATGAATTCATCACCAACATGACCATTTTCCTGCAAAGTGAAATGTTTTGAATTAGCCAACTTCAACTTGTCACGCCCAACCCAACAGTGTGTGTTAATACTAAATGACTGTTGCTGCACTTCATGTATTCAAATGGAGATAACTGATGTGACAAAAAAGTTCTGAAGACATGGTCAAGAGTATACTCAACATTACACAACATACTTAAAACAAGATGAGAATGGATTTTAAAGCACAGTAATGCTCATTCAGATGTTTCAGATCTGTAACAGGCTCCATGACTCCACAATCTCTGAGAAAGCTACTATTTTAACTACAAGATAAACATTTGTAATTACATGAGAAATGAGGTCCTCATGGCAGTGAATGTTAAGATTGTGGTCTATCAGTATACGATGTCATCTGCTAGCTGAGCTCCCTAAATCTCTATGTAGTTGCACTCGGCATAGCATGGTCACTGCTAGGCTCACCTCAGAAAGGTTACACAGCGAAACACCTTTTTCAAAACATTCACACTATTCACAGTGCTTTCATAGCTGCAGTCACTATGGATATTTCTTAAGCAGATACAGAATTTCTGGTGGTGCATATGTAATGCTTCCAATGTTACCAGTTTGCCTCATCCTCCCTGCACCAACAACCGGCAACTAATCTGATCACTACTAAGGGTTCTGATCTGTGTTGTCACACCAGGCAGCCTTATTGGTGGATACAAATGTTTTGGAGGAAAGTGCTAACTCCATCTTCAGGGTGCAAGCAAGCAGGGTACAGCTAGAAAGCTGTAAGTAAGGATAACCTTTAGACGCCCAACGTCAACTATAGTTGATGTACCGTGCCGCTAACCTCCAAAGTTGCATTTTATATATTTATTCAACAAATATAGGTACCAAATATTTTAAACATGGTGTATACTCTCCGTTTTTT